>Ga0136611_10000041_pt1 | contig 68189 bp, 65 predicted proteins | sample AntDrymUQ2232306_2_FD_106645 | JGI IMG/M metagenome (GOLD analysis project Ga0136611, IMG submission 106645) | Polar desert sand microbial communities from Dry Valleys, Antarctica - metaG UQ223 (23.06) | ecosystem: Environmental > Terrestrial > Soil > Desert | place: Antarctica: Dry Valley... | reverse complement strand
CGAGCCGAAGTAGACGTGATCCTCCTTCCAGCCGCCGTGCCCGGCGCCGACCTGCGCGACGTCGTCGACGAGCTCGATCGCGCGGAGCCACTTGACCATCTTGAAGCCGAGCTGGTTCTCGAGCCGGAGCCGCAGCGGCGCGCCGTGCTCGACCGCGAGCGGCGCGCCGTTCATCTCGTAGGCCAGGAGGGCTTGCGGATGCCGGGCGACGGCGAGCGCGATCGTCTCGTAGAAGAGACCGACTCCCGGCTCGACCTCGTCCGGCGTGTCGGTCTTGTCGTCGAGCGCATGGAAGACGACGAAGCGCGCGGCGGGCAGCGGGCCGCAGAGCTCGAGGATGCGGGCCAGCGGCACCCCGGTCCACTCGGCGATGCCCGTCCAGCCCTGGATGCAGTTGTGCGTCACGACTTGCGTACTCGGCTCGAGCCGGCGCAGCTCGTCGAGGCCGAGGTTGAGGGGGCGCTCGACGAGACCGCCGACCTCGAGCTGCCAAGAGGCGAACGAGTCTGCGCGCAGGCGCTCGTACGGGTCTCCCTTCGGCGGGAACCCGTTGATGCGGTGGTGCGGAGTGACCGCCGCCCGGTCGTAGCGCTGCCGCGAGACGAGCGTTCCGGACAGCGCCTGCTGGAGGGGCGCGACGAGCACGTCGAGCGCGCGCTGGGCGCCGCGCGGCCTGCGGAGCGACCCTACCGTCGCGACGACGTTCAGCGCCACGATCGCCGCCAGCGCCACGAGCGCGACCAGGACCGCGTGCTCGGCGTCGGCCGCACCGAGCATGATCTCGCCGAGCCGCCCCCGCAGGCCGTGCAGGGCGACGAGCGCGGTGTGCGCGATCGTGAAGAGGACGAAGGCGGCGAGGCAGGCGAAGTGGATCGTGCGGGCGCGTTGCTTGCCGCCGAACAGGCGCACGAAGCCCGGGAAGCGGCCGATCAGCGCCGGCGACATCGCCGCACCCGACGCGATCGTCAACGGCGCAAGCCCGAAGACGATCGAGAAGTACGCGAGCTGCTGGAGCGCGTTGTACGGCTCGCCCGGGGCGGGGATATCGAAGCTGAGGTACGTGAGCGCGGCGTCGAGCGCGTCCGGAACGATCGACCACGACGAGGGGACGAGCCGGCGCCACTCGCCGGCCGCGAAGAGCAGGACGACGTAGACGGCGCCGGTCGCGATCCACACGAGCACGGACGCGAAGTGCCAGTGCCGCCCGAGCCCGAGGTTCCGCCGGCCAGGCAGAGCGAGGAGCGGTGACCACGGCTCCTCCTCCTCGAGTGCGATCACCAGGCGCCCGGTCGGCACGGGCTTGCGCGTCAGCTTCAGCACCTCGGTACCCCTGGCGCAGTGGTCGTTCCAGTAGAGCTTCGGGAACGAGCTCAGGATCTCGAGCCCGCTCCGCACGAGCAGGGTCAGGAAGAGGACGTTCAAGAGATGCGTCGCGCGCAGCCAGCCCGGGAAAACCGAAGCCGCCAGGAGATCCACTAGATCCTCGCGCCCCGGAGCGCCGTCGCACAGACGTCGTCGGGCTGTGGCTCGATCCTCGGGATCACGGCGAAAAGCAGCGTACGAAGTTTCTCGAGGTTCTCGCCGAAGACCTTCACCACCGCGTCCGCCGAGACGGGCTCGTGCCCCCCGGCGCCCGCGTCGTAGTCGGTGATCATCGAGACGTTCGCGTAGCAGAGCTCGAGCTCGCGAGCGAGCCACGCCTCGGGATAGGCGGTCATGTTGACGACATCCCAGCCCTGCGCACCGAACCACTCCGACTCGGCGCGGGTCGAGAAGCGCGGGCCTTGGATCACGACCGCAGTACCCCCGTCGTGGACGGTGATCCCGAGCTCGCGCGCCGTCGTGACGAGTTGCTCGCGCAGGCCGGGGCAGAAGGGTTCCGTAGCCGCGACGTGGGTCGTCTCCGGCCCTTCGTAGAAGGTGTCGGCTCGGCCGCTAGTCCGGTCGACAAACTGGTCGCAGACGACGAAGTCGCCCGGGGCGAGGTCGGTGCGGAGGGAGCCGCACGCGGCGGGCCCGACGATCCGGCGGACACCCAGATCGCGCATCGCCCAGAGGTTCGCGCGGTAGGGGATCTGGGCCGGCGGGAGCTCGTGGCGCGAGCCGTGCCTGGGCATGAACGCGACCCGTTGCCCCTCGAGTTCGCCGACTGCGAACGGCGCCGAGGTCGCGCCGTAGGGCGTCTCGACCACGACCTCCTCGACCTCGTCGAGAAAGTCGTAGAACCCCGAGCCGCCAAAGACGCCGATCACCGTCCGAGCATATGAGCACCCGGTAGCGTGGGTGCGGTGACGCGGCGCCTACGGATCGCAGCGTTGGCGGCGATCGTGGTCTGGTTCTTCGTCCCGGCGCTGCAGCGGGCGATTCCGCTCTGGCTCCCGTTCCTCGCTTTCGCCGCGCTCGAGCTCAACTTCCTCGTCGCAGGCCTCCGCGAGCGCGGCGCTCCCCGGGCACCGCGCGGGCGCAGCCCCCAGGAGACCGACCTCGCCGACCTCGGCGGCGAGGAGTGGCTGGAGCCCGTGATCGTCCAGGTCGACGGACGGGACGTCTGGGTGCCTGCCGAGATCGAGCCCGAGGAGGGAGAGCCGGACGAGCCGTGGGAAGCGTCCGCCCCCGGCCGCCGCCTGCTGCCGCTGTTCGAAGGCGTCGCCGTCCTTGCCGCCCTCGGCGTCATCCTCTTCGTGCTCGTCCCGGATCGCGGCTGGCGCGGGCTCGACCGGGCCGACCAGGACGGGACGCAAGCGCTCCTTTCCTCGGAGGCAGGCCGGATCGCCGGGCATGCAGCGCGCGTCCATTGCGACGCGGAGGGCGAGGCGGTCGGGATCGTCCAGCACGCGGATGGTCTCGCGGAGGTCGGCGGCACGAACGCCTTTCTGACCCCGGAGCTCTGCTACCGGCTCCATCGACTCGCGTTCGAGGACGACGAGGGCGCCTTCAGCCAGACCGCCCGGGCAATCGCGGTTCTGGCCCACGAGGCCTGGCACCTTCGAGGCGAGACCGACGAAGGCGTCGTGAACTGTTACGCGTTCCAGAGCGGGGTCGAGCTCGGCCAACGGCTCGGGCTTTCGGAGCGCACGGCGGCCCGGATGATGCGCCAGCAGCTCGCGGACAACGCCACCACCGCACGGTCGGCCCCGGAGTACCTTGTCCCGCGAGAATGCCGTGACGGAGGCCACCTGGATCTCGCGCCCGGAAGCGACCGGTTTCCCTAACCGCTCAACCCCGGGCGAGCGCCTCCGCGGCGGAGAGCTGCAGCGTCCTCGCCGCCCGGGCGGTCAGCGACACCTTGACGCTTCCCGCCTCGACCGTCCGGGGCAGCCCGACCGGTGAGGTCTTCGTCAGCCCCGCATAGACGGTCAGCGCGGCGAGATACGTCCCGGTGGTGCTCGGGTGGAACCCGTCCGGACCGTAGAGCCGGAGCGACGGGCTGCGCCGCCAAGCCACCCGCCACCCGTCTCCCGCCGGCAGAAGCACCGAGCCAGACGCCCGGGCCGCGTTGCGATAGGACGCGATCACAGCGGGAAGCGCGTAGCGCCGATATCCCTCCGGCCAGACTCCGTAGAGCGCAGGCGTCGCGCCCCGCGCCCGGATCGCCTCGGCCCAGCGCGTCGCCCACTCCCGGAGGTGGAGCTGACTCGAAGCCAACGCCGGCGGGCCCTGCTGGAGCACGACCGCGTCCCACTCCCTCTCGGCGAGGAGCGCGTCGACGCCTGTCCGTTCCACTGATCGCTCAGATCGAAGCCGCCGGGGGTGACCGCCTCGAACTCGACCGTGATCCCCCGCGCGCGCCCGAGCGCGACGACCATCGCGGGCAGGTCGTTGGACGCGGTCAGGCTATTCCCGACGAACAGGACGCGGAGTGGTGGCCGCTCCCCCGGCGCGGTGCCGCCGAGCCCGAGGAGCAGGGCGGCGACCGCGGGCAGGCCGGCGAGGCTCGGGGCCAGCCGTCGGGACAGTCGCATCGAACTACCGTACTACACCATTAAGCTTGATCTCCCGCCCACGCGGCCAGGAGGCCGCGGTAGTGGGCAACGAAGTGCTCCTGCTCGTGCAGCGGGAACGTCGCGTGCACCGTCTCGACGAGGAGTCGATCGAAGTCCGGCCCGGCGATGTAGTCGTGCAGCGCCTCGTCCAGATGCGGGAGGTGCTCGGCGCAGAAGGCCTCGTACTCCTCGGTCTGGAAGTAGTCGTCCGCGAGCCGGCGGTACTCGACGAGCTTCTCGGCGTAGCTCAGATCCTCGCGGTCGCCGATCTCGAAGAAGTCGCGCGTCCCCTGGTTGATCCGCATGGGGCGGCCGGTGACCGTGCAAAACGCGCTCCAGCGGACGAGCGAGCGGATCGCCCACGGGAAGTAGTAGTGCAGGCTCGTCACGGCCACGTCCGGGGATGCGTTCGCGTAGTCGATCGGGTAGGCGACGCCGTCCTTAACGATCGTCTCGCAGGAGTTGAACTCCCAGCGGAAGAACGCGTTCACGAGCTTGCTGATCGCGACGACCTCGTCGCCGAGCTCGGGGCTGAGGAAGTCGTGGTCGACCTGGTAGCGGTCGTACATCGGCCGGTCGGGCTCGAAGTGCATGACCATGGTCTCGGCGCCGATCGAGAGGCTGCGGGCGAAGACGTCGAAGTTCTCGACCGACGCCTGGAGGTGCATCAGCCGCTCGCCGGAGGTGTCGTAGACGGCGTGGAGCTCGGCTGCGTCGCGGATCCGTGTCACCCCGACCCACTGGCCCCCGTCGAAGGGCTTCATGTAGAGCGGGTACCCGACCTGCGCCGCGATCTCCTCGAGGTCGAACGGCTGGTTGTACCGCTCCGCCGTCGACTGGAAGCGTTCGTTCTCGGGCGGGTTCTTGTGCGGGATCAGCCAGGTCGCCGGAACATTCAGCCCGAGTCGCATCATCGCGCAGTAGGCCGAGTGCTTCTCCATCGCCTGGAACGTGAACGGGTTGTTCAGCAGGTAGACGTCGTCCATCAGCGAGACCTTCTTCAGCCATTCGCGCGGAACCGTGTACCACCAGCCGAGGCGGTCGATCACGAGGTCGTAGCGCGGCCGGTAGCGAAGGTCGAACGGCTCGTTCGTGATCCGTTCGGCGCTCAGCTCGTGCTTCTCGCCTCCGTAGGAGATCGGCCCGAGCGTCCCGAGCAGGTGCTCGAAGGCCGTCGGCCAGTCCTCCTCGGTGCCGAGGAGGAGGCCGATCAGATGTCGCCGAGAGCTCATACGAACCGGGGCAAATGATGAGCGATCTGCGCGCGCCATGCCGGCCAGTCGTGCGGAACGTCGTGCCCCCAGACGTCGAGCTCGTGGCGGATCCCCTTCTCGCCGAGGAGTGCCGCGAACCGGCGTGTGCTCTCGAGCGCTCCGGTCGTGTCCTCCCATTCGCCCTGCCCGCAGACGAGGACGAGGTTCACGTGAGCGCGCAGCCAATCGAGGTGCTCGCCTTCCAGGGAGGCCACGTAGTCGGCCGGGTTGTTGAAGAAGACGGCGTCCCCGCGCTGGTCACCCGACTGGCCTCCCGCCACGACCGAGACGTCGTAGACGCCGCTCTGGCAGAGGGCGCGCGGGAAGACGTGCCCGTGCTTGAGCGCGAAGTTGGCCGCGTGATAGGCGCCGAAGCTGACGCCGGTGACCGCGATCTCCGCGCTGTGCGAGTCCGCCTGGATCCACGGGACGACCTGATTCAGGATCCAATCCTCGTAGCGCGTATGGAGCTGCGCGCGCGCCTCGAGCGGCAGATCTTCGCGGTACCAGCTCTCGGAGTCGAAGCTGTCGACCGCGTAGACCTTGACGAGCCCGGCTTCGAGGGGCCCGGCGAGCGCCTCGATCATCCCGCGCTCCTCGTACTGGTCGCAGTTCCCCTCCTGCGACGGGAACGCGAGCAGCGGTCGCCCGTAGTGGCCGTACGCGAGGACGCCACCCTCGGCGCCGATCGCGGGAGACCAGAGCGAGACGTGTCGGCGGCTCATGTCACGTCCTCTGGAGCAACCGGAGCAGGTGCGGGTGAAAGGAGTCGCGCCAAGCAACCCAGTTGTGCCCGTCGAGGAACTCGTGGAACCGGACGTCATAGCCCTGACGGCGCAACGCGACGGAGAGCGCGAGATTGGAGGTGAAGTTGTCCTCGACCGTGCCGCAGGCGATCGTGACCGGAATCGGCCGCTCGGGCTTGCGGGCCAACGCGGTGCCCATGAAGCGGCTGATCCGCTCGAAGCGCGAGAAGCCGGCCTCGTGCCGGTCGCGGCGGCGGAAGAAGCTGCCGGATTGGAGGAAGAGCGCGTCGAAGCTCTCCGGATGGCGGCGGTGGGCATGGAGCATTGCGAGGGCGCCGAGACTCGCGCCCATCCCGATCACGCGGGGCGCCGAGCCGAGCGCGGGCAGGATCTCATCGACGAGCGCTCGCGCGTAGCGGGCCGAGGCGGAATAGGTCTCGTTGCGGTCGACCGGGCCGAGGAGCGCCGCCCGCAGGGGTGGCAGCTGCCCGAGCAGGGTGAGGAGCGAGGAGTGCTCGGCATATTCCGGTCCGTCGTGGGCGACGAGGAGTGGGCTCTCCGCGCCGGCGTCGGGATGGGCCCAGAGGAGCGCGGGGACCTCCGCATGCAGGATCCGGCTCGGGATCGTCGTGTCCTCGAGGGAGCCCACCGGTTCGGCGTCGAGCCACTCCGGGGGCTCGTAGCCCGGGAGCTCGATCACGGACTTGTCGCCCCAGGGGCCGCTCGCCCGGAGCGGGTTCGCCTCGTCCACGACCCATTCGCTACCGCTCTCGGCGCGAACGAGCTCGAGCTGATACTCGAAGCGCGCCACCTCGGGAGCCGGCGCGCGCAGCTCCCAGCCCTTGCCGCGGCGACTCAGCTCCCAGGGCAGGCGGTCGCCGAGTTCGTGCGCCAGTCGCACGGCTGCGAGCTCGCCGCGCGGATCGGAGTGCTGGAAGCGAAGTTCGATCCGGGGAGGATAGGGAGGCGTCACGGATGTGTGTCAGTTGTGTGCCAAGACCCACGCAGAACTGTCCGTTCGGGACGGTGACTGTCTTTTCCGGCCACTTTCGCGGTCGCCGTGCGGCGGCTATCCAGAGTGCTCCCACGCATTCAGGAGGATCGATGAGACACGGATTTCGCGGGCGGACGCTCCGCCTCGCTGCCGCCGCCGCACTGGCGCTCGCCGTAGGTGCGGGAGCCGCTGCCGCAATTGGCGTCGCGGTCGACGACACGGTGATCGCCGCTTGCCGCAGCTCCTCGTCTGGCGCCCTACGCGTACCGTCAGCCGGCCTCGGCTGCAAGACGGGCGAAACGCCGCTCCAGTGGAACGTGAAGGGCCCGAGCGGCCCGCCCGGTCCCGCCGGCGCGGCTGGAGCCACCGGAGCGACCGGGGCAGCAGGGCCTGCCGGAGCAGACGGAAAGCCCGGAGCAGCCGGGGCTCAGGGGCCGGAAGGCCCGGCCGGAGCGCTCGCGCGGATCACCGATTTGCGCGGTACACCCTGCACGCTCACCTCCGGGCATGTCGGTGTCGTCGTCGTTCGCGCCGACCTCACCGGTGTGATCACGTTCCGGTGCACGGGGCTTGCGGAGGCGCTCCCGCCGGTTGTCGTCAACGAGATCGATTATGACCAGCCCGGGATCGACTCGGGCGGGTTCGTCGAGTTGCGGAACAACGGGGTCGAAGCCGCCGATCTCACAGGGCTCGCGCTGAGCCTCGTGGACGGTGTGGAGAGCCGGGAGTACGGGCGCATCCTGCTCTCGGGGTCGATCCCGCCCGGCGGCTACCGGGTCGTCTTCGTCGACCCGCAGAACGGCTCGCCCGACGGCGTCGCTCTCTTCGACACCCAGACGCAGGCGATCGTCGACGCACTCGCCTACGAAGGCCCGATCGAACAGGCGCTCATCGGCTCAGGCTCCTTCTCGCTCGTGGAAGGAACCGCTCTGCCGTCGAACGTCGCCGACTCCAACGTCACCGCCGGCTCGCTCGTGCGACGACCGGACGGCCGGGATACAGGAGACGCGGCCTCCGACTGGGCCTTCACGACCACGCCGACGCCCGGCGCGACGAACCTCATCACCCCGTGACGGTCACGACCCCGTGATCAGCGCATCCCCTTCATCCGCATGTTCGCGCGCGCCTCCGCGCCGACCTTCGCCCACTTCTTTCGCTCCTCGGCCTGGGCGCGCTTGTCGAGCCGCCGCTCGAGGTGCGCGAGCTCGCGCTGGAGCTTGTTGTAGTTCGCCCAGCGCTCCGCCTCGAGCGTACCGTCGTCGAGCGCCGCCCTGATCGCGCAGCCCGGCTCGGTGTCGTGGGCGCAGTCGTTGAAGCGGCACTGCGCCGAGATGTCCTCGATGTCTGCGAACGTCTCCCCGAGTCCGTCCGCCGACTCCCAGAGCTGAAGCTCCCGCATCCCGGGGGTGTCGAGCACGAGCCCGCCACCGGGAATCGGGACGAGCTGGCGGTGCGTGGTCGTGTGCCGGCCCTCGCCGTCCGACTCGCGGATCTCCTTCACGAGCAGGAGCTCCTGGCCGACGAGCGTGTTCACGAGCGTCGACTTGCCGACGCCCGACGAGCCGAGGAGCGCAATCGTCTTCCCGGGCTCGACGTACGAGCGGACGACGTCGAGGCCGTCGCCGGTCAGGCTCGAGATCGCGTGCACGGGCACGCCGAACGCGATCGCCTCGACCTCGAGCACCAGGGGCTCCACGTGGGCGCTGAGGTCGGTCTTCGTCAGGATGATCACCGGGCGGGCGCCGCTCTCCCACGCGAGCGTCAGATACCGCTCCATCCGACGCAGGTTCAGATCCTCGTTCAGCGAGCTGAGCAGGAAGACGGTGTCGACGTTCGCCGCGACGACCTGCTCCTGGCTCGCCGAAAGAGCCACCTTGCGCGAGAACTTCGTCCTCCGGGGAAGGACGGCCTGAATCGTGCCCGTGTTCTCGGACGGGCGGAACGCGACCGCGACCCAGTCCCCGACGGCGGGCAGGTCGCCGAAGCCGCTCGCCTCGTGCGAGAGGCGCCCGGCGGTGTCAGCCCTGATCTCACCGCCTTCGAGGAAGACGACATAGGCGCCGCGGTGTTGCTCCGAAACGCGTCCGGGAACGAGCCCCGCTGCGGCGTGGGGCTCGAAGTCGATCGTGTGGCTGTCAGTCCAGCCGAGGTCTTCCAGTGCGAACAAGCGAGTCTCCTTGAGCGAAAGGGTAGGTGAACACGGGCCCAAAAGGCCGCGTCGCTCGAGGGTCTCGCCGAAAGAGGTGGAGCCGACGAGCCCTAGAGCCGCGGGGCTCTGAGGGCGAAGGGGGCAAAGTGGGTCATCTGCACGAACCTCCTTCGTCGTCGGGACGTGTCGAAGTATGCCTGTGGGTCGTGAAGAAGTCGAATCCGGGGTTGGCAGCAGCCGCACAAGGGGCTAGAGTCCCCGCGGGCGACGGCCAAAGGAGCCGTGCCCGCTTCAGGGGGAGCTGGTCAAAAATCAGGGGAGGAACTTTCTTGTCGCATCTACGTCTTCGGCTGCTTACAGCCGTCGCAGCACTCGTCGCGCTCGCCGGCGCAGGCAACGCTTTCGCAGCCGGCAACCTTGTCATCAGCCAGGTCTACGGAGGCGGTGGCAACTCGGGCGCGTCGTACACGCACGATTTTGTCGAGCTCTTCAATGGGACCGGCGCCGCCATCTCGCTGGACGGCATGTCGATCCAGTACGCCAGCGCGACGGGTACCGGAGCCTTCGGTGCGAACTCTGGCCAGCTTACGGAACTGGCCGGCGTGCTCCCAGCCGGAAAGTATCTCCTCGTCCAGGAAGCCAGCCAGGCTGCCGTTGGCGCCCCGCTTCCGTCCGCCGATGTCACCGACGCCACACCGATCGCGATGGCTGCTGGCGCAGGAAAGGTCGCTCTGGCAACTGGGGCGACGTCACTGGGCTGCAATGGCGGTTCGGTCGTCTGCTCGCCGGCCGCGCTCGCGCGGATCGTCGACCTCGTCGGATACGGCAACGCCAACTTCTTCGAGGGGGCCGGCGCAGCTCCGACGCTGACCAGTTCTTCGTCGGCGGCCCGGGCCGGTAATGGCTGCACCGACACGAATAACAACAACGCCGACTTCACGGCAATCACGCCCCCCGCACCGCGCAACACGCAGTCTCCGTCCCACTCGTGCGTCGTCGGCGACACCGCTCCCTCGGTCGCCTCGACGAGTCCCACCGGTGGGGCGACCAGCGTCTCCCCGTCCAGTGACATCTCGATCACGTTCTCCGAGCCGGGGAACGTCGCCGGAGGCTGGTTCACGATCGACTGCGCCTCGAGCGGTGCTCACAGCGCAACGGTGTCGGGTGGCGCGACGACCTTCACGCTCGACCCGACCACGAACTTCCGCGCGAACGAGTCGTGCACGGTGACCGTGCTCGGCGGTGGCGTGACTGACCAGGACGCCACCGACCCGCCCGATGCGATGGCGGCGAATCACACCTTCACCTTCCAGACCGCGGACGTATTCCTCTGCGGCGAGCCCGCGACCCCGATTCACGACGTCCAGGGGAGCGGCCTTGCCTCGCCGATGTCCGGGATCGTCACGGTCGAAGGCGTCGTCGGCGGCGACTACCAGTTGACGCCGCGCGAGTTCGGTGGCTTCTACCTGCAGGAGGAGGCGGCAGACGCCGACGCGAACGACGCCACCTCGGAGGGGATCTTCGTCTTCGACAACAACTTGGGAGTCGCCGTGAATACCGGCGACATCGTCCGTGTCCGGGGAATGATTCAGGAGTCCTCGGGCTTGACCCGGCTCACCACGGTGAACGCCGTCCAGGTCTGCTCGAGCGGCGCGGCCGTCCCGGTCAGCTCCGTCAGCCTTCCCGTCGCGAGCATCACCGACCTCGAGCGGTTCGAGGGCATGCGTGTCCACTTCGACCAGACGCTCACCGCGACCGAGGTGTTCAGCCTGGGACGCTTCGGCGAGGTCAGCCTGTCCGGTGTCGGCCGTCTCTACATCCCGACGGCGGTCACGACTCCGGGCGCGGCAGCGGTAGCGCAGCTCGCCGAGAACAACCGGAGCAGGATCGTCCTCGACGATGGCGTCAACTTCCAGAACATCGATCCGACCGTTCATCCGGCCGGTGGCCTCTCCGCGAGCAACACGCTCCGGGTCGGCTACTCGACCTCGGGCCTCAACGGCGTCATGGACTTCCGGTTCGGCCTGTACCGGATTCAGCCCGTCGAGCCGGTCGTCTTCGCCCCGACGAACCCGCGAACGGCCGCGCCCGAATCGGTCGGAGGCAACCTCAAGATCGCCTCCTTCAACGTTCTCAACTACTTCAACGGTGACGGCACGGGCGGCGGGTACCCGACCTCTCGCGGTGCCACCACCGCGTTCGAGTTCGACCGTCAGCGCGTGAAGATCATCGCTGCCCTGAAGGCGATCGACGCCGACGTCGTGGGGCTGATGGAGATCGAGAACGACGCAACGGGCAACAGCGCAATCGAGGACCTCGTCGCGGGGCTGAACAACGCCACCGCGCCGGGAACGTACGCGTTCATCGACACGGGTGTGATCGGCGGCGATGCGATCAAGGTCGCCCTGGTCTACAAGCCGGCGGCGGTCTCGCCGGTCGGCCTCCACAGGATCATCACCTCGGCCGTTGATCCGCGCTTCGACGACACGCGGAGCCGCCCGTCGCTCGCGCAGACCTTTCGCCAGAACGCCAGTGGCGGGAAGCTGACCGTGATCGTCAGCCACCTGAAGTCGAAGGGCTCGCCCTGCGCCGGCGATCCGGACATCAGAGACGGTCAGGGCAACTGCAACCAGACGAGGACGAACGCGGCCCGGGCCCTCGTCGACTGGATCGCAACTGATCCGACCGGAAGCGGCGACCCCGACTTTCTCCTGATCGGCGACATGAACGCCTACACGTTCGAGGATCCGATCACGGCGTTCACGAACGGCGGATTCACGAACCTCCTCCGTCAGTTCGGCGGCCTCACCCCCTACTCGTACGTGTTCAATGGCGAGTCGGGCTACCTCGACCACGCGCTCGCCACGTCCTCCCTCGCCTCGCAGGTGACGGGGGCGACCGACTGGCATATCAACCCGGACGAGCCCACCGTGCTCGACTACAACGTCGAGTTCAAGACGGCGAACCAGGTGAACACGTTCTACGCGCCGACGCCGTACCGGGCCTCCGATCACGACCCCGTCGTGCTCGGGATCCACATGAACAGCCCGCCGGTCGCCGATGCAGGCGGCCCGTACACCGTCGCCGAGGGCGGCGCGGTCACGCTCACGGCCTCTGCGACGGATGTCGACGGCGGCGCGCTCAGCTACGCCTGGGACCTCGACAACGACGGCGCCTTCGACGACGCGACCGGGGCGAGCACGACCTTCTCGGCCGCGACGCTCGACGGGCCGGTCTCGAAGACCGTCCGCGTCCAGGTCACCGACAGTGGTGGGCTCAGCTCCACCGACGAGGCGACGGTCACGGTGACGAACGTCGCTCCCACGGCGACGTTCAACGCTCCCGAGTCAGCGCTCGCGGGCTCGGCGTTCACGCTCTCGTTCACGAATCCGGACGACGCGGCAGCGGCGGACGAGCCCGGGCTCACGTACGCGTTCGACTGCGGCGCCGGCTACGGGGCGTTCACGGCGGCCACCACGGCCACGTGCCCGACCCTGGCAGTCGGGACCCGGAGCGTCGGGGGCAAGGTCCGCGACGACGACGGCGGCGTCACCGAGTACCGCGACACCGTCAGCGTCGGCGTCACGTTCGCGAGCCTCTGCGAGCTGACGAAGGCGTATGTGACCAAGGACGGAGTAGCGCACGCGCTCTGCGCCAAGCTCGAGGCCGCTGCGCGGGCCGACGCGCGCGGTAAGGACATCGACCTCAAGAACTACATCAACCAGGTCGAGGCCCAGAGCGGCAAGGCCCTCACCGCGGAACACGCTGCCACGCTGATCGCGCTGGCACGAAACCTGTAAATCGGGATACGAAGGGGAGTAGGGGAAATGAAGATGAGGAAATCCACTGCGGTGCTGGTGGCATTCGCCGCCGCGCTGCTGACCGTGCCGGTTGCGGCCGCGCGGAGTGACGCGAAGCCGCCGGCGGCGCCGGTGCACGTGCAGCTCCTGAGCATCTCGGACTGGCACGCCCAGCTCGAGCCGGTGAGTGGCGTCGGCGGTGCGGCGGCGCTCTCGTCCTACTTCAAGGCCGACCGGGCGGCGAATCCGAACACGTTCACCTTCACCGCGGGGGATGCCTTCGGGGCGTCGCCGCCGATCTCGAGCTTCAACGGCGAGGAGCCGGCGATCGTCGCCCTGCGGATGATGGGCCTCGACGCCGACACGTTCGGGAACCATAGCTTCGACCGGGGCATCGCGCCCCTGCAGGGCCTGATCGACCTGGCCGGTGCGCCCGCCGGTGCCGTTCCCGGCAACCCGTACCAGTTCCTCGCGGCGAACCTGGATGGGCTCGACGAGAACCTCTCGGGCGTCGACAAGTGGAGCTGGTTCAAGATCGGGAAGCTCAAGATCGCCGTGATCGGAATCGCGAACGAGGAGATTCCGGAGCTCGTCAAGCCGGGCAGCCTCGGCACGATCGAGATCACAGACTCGATCGCGGCCGCGAACAAGCGGGCCGAGGTGGCTCGGACGGCCGGTGCGGATGCCGTGATCGTGATCACCCACAAGGGGATCCGCGGGATCGGCTCGGATGGGAAGGCGTTCGGCGAGTTGATCGACTTCGCCAACGGGCTCAGGGGCGTCGACGTCGTGCTCGGCGACCACACCGACTTCCAGTACAGCGGGACGCACGGCGGCGCGCTCGTCGTCGAGAACAGGTCGAAGGGCCTCACGTACGCGAAGACCCAGCTCACGATCACCCCGGGTACGGGCGTGACCTCCAAGTCGGTCTCGTTCGTCGTCCCGACCGTGGGCGCGGTGACGCCTGACCCTGCGATCGTCGCGTACATCACCGACCTTCGGGCCGGGCTCGCGCCGGTGCTCGGCCAGGTGATCGGCCAGTCGAACCGCTCGATCCCGCGCTCCGACTCGTGCGGCCGCGCCGATGGCCGTCTCTGCGAGTCGCTCGTCGGCAACCAGACCACGGACGCGCTCCGGGCGACGTACGGCACGGACTTCGCGCTGACGAACTCGGGCGGGCTGCGCGACGCGCTGACCTGCTCGGGCGTGGCCGGCGGAAGTGGATTCTGCCCGGCGTTCACGCCGCCGCCGTGGCTGATCACCCGTGGCCAGGTGTTCGCGCTCCTGCCGTTCGGCAACGTCGCTGCGACCGCGTCGCTCAACGGTGCCGAGCTGAAGGCCGCCCTCGAGAACGGCATTTCGTCGCTTCCGGGCGCGAACGGCAGGTTCCCGCAGGTCTCGGGTCTCTGCTTCAGGTACGACATCGCTGCGCCCGCCGGCAGCCGGGTCATCTCGGCGAGCAGGCAGCCCGTCGTCGGCGGTGCGTGCGACGGCGGTCCCGTCGATCTCACGTCGGCGTCGACCTACACCTACACAACGAACGACTTCGTCGCGGCAGGTGGTGACGGTTATCCGAACATCCTCGCGCGCAGCACCACGCGGGACGTGCTCGACCAGGTCGTTGCCGACTACGTGTCCACCGCGGGCACGCTCGCTCCGGCGATCCAGAGTCGGATCCTCTGCACCGACTCGAACGGTGCGATCGCGCCGAACTGCGCTCCGGTGACCGCGCCCTAGGGCATTCCGCTCACCGCAGCTCGCGACGGGGCCGGGAGACCGGCCCCGTCGTCGTTCTGTAGCGTCTGACGGTGCCCGCACGCTTTCTCGACGGCGTCAAGGCCGCGCTCCCGCTGAGCCCTGCGCCCGCGCTCTTCGGCGCGTCGTTCGGCCTCCTGGCCGGGGAGGCGGGGATGAGCACCGCCGCTGCGATCGCGATGTCGGCGACGACCTTCGCCGGCTCCGCGCAGTTCGCGGCCGCCTCGATCCTCGAGACCGGCGGCGGCGCGGTCGCTGCGATTGTGGCGGCGCTCCTCCTGAACGCGCGCTACGCGCCGATGAGTGTCGCCGTCGCTGCGATCTTCCCGGGCTCGCGCCGCCGCCGGCTCGCCGAGGCGCAGCTGATCGTGGACGAGTCCTGGGCGCTCGCGGGGAAGAGCGGCCGTTTCGAGTACCCGCTGCTCGTCGGTGCCGGCACCGTCTTCTACGTGCTCTGGGTCGCCGGGACGGCCGTGGGGATCCTCGCCGGCGACGCGCTGGGAGACCCTGACGCGATGGGCCTCGACGCGGCCTTCCCGGCGCTCTTTCTCGCCCTCCTCGTTCCCTACCTGCGGCTCCCGCGCGCGCCGGCCGCCGCCCTCACCGCAGCCGCGATCACGCTCTTGCTGACCCCGTTCACCCCGGCGGGTGTCCCGATCGTGGCGGCGAGCCTGGCCTGCTTGTGGGGGCTCCGCCGATGAGCGCCGCCTGGATCGTCGTGATCGCCGTGGGGGCGGGGACGGTGTTGTTCAAGGCGGCCGGCCCCGTCTTCCTCGGGAGCAAGGAGCTGCCGCCACGGGCCCTCGCGCTCGTCGAGGTGCTCGCGCCCGCGATGCTCGCTGCACTCGTCGTCACGCAGGCCGTCGGCGGCGACCGCGAGCTCGTCTTCGACGGCGCGCGCCTTGCTGGGGTCGGCGCCGCCGGGCTGGCGATCGTGCTCCGCGCCCCGCTCGTCCTCGTGATGACGATCGCCGCCACCACCGCAGCCCTTCTGCGGCTCGCGGGCTAATCTCCGTCCCCGATGCGGGTCGAGGAGATGGTCGAGCGGGTCTGGCCCGGTCGCCACGCACAGGTCGAGGTGCTCGGCGGCGGGATCACGAACCACAATTTCAAGGTCACCCTGGGCCGGGACGTCTATGTGCTCCGGATCGGGGGCCGCGACACCGAGTTGCTCGGGATCGACCGCCGAGCCGAGCACGAGGCGTCACTCGCGGCGGCCGCCGTCGGCGTCGGCCCCGAGGTGGTCAGCTTCATCGAGCCCGAGGGCTACCTTGTGACACGCTTCATCGAGGGTGAGATCGCCCCGTCGAGACGATGCGGACTCCAGCAGCGATCACCCGCGTCGCCGACTCGCTCCGGGCGGTTCACGCCGGGCCCGCGATTCCGTCTCGGTTCGACGCGTTTAGGGTCGTCGAGGCCTATCGCGCCACGGCCGCGACCCACGGGATCTCGACTCCACCCGCCTACGACGAGGCCAAGCAAATCGCGGATCGCGTGGAGAGAGCGCGAGGCGTCACGCCCGAGCGGCCGTGTCACAACGATCTCCTGAACGCCAACTTCATCGACGACGGGCACCTGATCCGGATCGTCGACTGGGAGTACGCAGGCATGGGCGATGTCTTCTTCGACCTCGCCAACTTCGCGATCAGCCACGAGTTCTCGAGCGCCCAGATGACCCTGCTCCTCGAGGCCTACTTCGGCGACGTGCGACCGGAGCACGAGCGGGCGCTCCAGCTGATGCGGTTCATGTCCGACCTCCGCGAGGCGACGTGGGGTGTCGTTCAGCAGGCCGTGTCGGAGCTCGACTTCGACTTCGCCGGCTATGCGGCCGACCATTTCGAGCGCCTGGCCGCCACGGCAGCCGAGCCTGCCTTCCAGGAGGCGCTCGAGGGTTAGGTTCTCCCCATGAGGGAGCGGGCCCGGGCTGTGGTGATCGGTGGCGGCGTCGGCGGCTGCTCGATCCTCTACTGGCTCGCCCGGTTGGGTTGGAACGACGTCGTCCTCGTCGAGCGGGCCGATCTGACCTCGGGGTCGACCTTCCACTCCGCCGGGCTCGTCGGCCAGCTCCGGAGCTCGCTCTCGCTGACGACGATGATGATGAGCTCGGTCGAGCTCTACCGGACGCTCGGCGACGAGGTCGGGCTCGAGACCGGCTGGCGTGAGGTGGGGTCGCTCCGGCTCGCGTCCTCGCAGGAGCGGCTGGAAGAGATCTCGCGGCAGGCCGGCTGGGCGAAGACGTTCGGGCTGCCGCTCGAGCTGATCTCGGCGGCGGAGGCGCAGGCGCTTTTTCCGCCGATGTCGACCGAGGGCGTGCTCGGGGCGGCGTACCTGCCGACGGACGGCTACATCGATCCTTCCCAACTCACCTACGCGCTCGCCGAAGGGGCGCGCCGTCGCGGCGCGGAGGTGGCGACGAACACGCGCGTCCTCTCGATCGGCGTCCACGACGGGCGGGTCACGGGCGTCACCACCGACCGCGGTGAGATCGAAACCGAGATCGTGATCAACGCGGGCGGGATCTTCGCCCAGGAACTCGGAGCCCTGGCCGGCGTCGTCGTCCCGATCGTGCCGATGGCGCACGAATACCTCGTCACCCGCCCGAGCGGGCTTCCGCTCGAGATGCCGACCATGCGTGACCCGTCGCTCCTCGTGTATTTCCGGCCGGAGTCGGGCGGACTGATCATGGGCGGCTACGAACGCGACCCGCTGCCCTGGTCGCTCGACGGGATCCCCGCAGACTTCAATGGCAAGCTCCTCGAGGAGGACTGGCCCCGCTTCGAGCCGCTCCTGGAGAACGCGATCCGCCGGGTGCCCGCGCTCGAGGAGATGGGGGTCGTGAAGCTGATCAACGGCCCGGAGGCGTTCACGCCCGACGGTGAGTTCATCCTCGGTCCGACGGATGTGGAGGGCTTCTGGGTCGCTGCAGGGTTCTGCGCGCACGGGCTCGCCGGTGCCGGCGGGATGGGGAAGCTCGTGGCGGAATGGATCGTCGAGGGGACGCCGAGCCTCGACGTCTGGCACATGGACTCGCGCCGCTTCGGAGCCGCGTACCGCAGCCGCGAGTACACGCTCGCCCGCACGACGGAGGTCTACTCCACCTACTACGACGTCAAGTACCCGGGGCACGAGCGGCAGGCTGGGAGGCCGCTCCGGGTCTCGCCCACGTACACGCGCCTGCAGGAGCTCGGCGCGGCCTTCGGCGAGAAGTCCGGCTGGGAGCGGGCGAACTGGTTCGAGTCGAATGCGGAGGGCGGGGACGCGACGCTGCGCCCGCGCGGCTGGGCGGGGAAGCATTGGTCGCCCGCGATCGGCGCCGAGCACCGGGCGTGCCGCGAGGCCGTGGCGCTCTTCGACGAGAGCTCGTTCGCGAAGATCGAGGTCTCCGGCGAGGGCGCGGCGGAGCTTCTCGAGGGACTCTGCGGCAACCGGGTCGCCCGCGACGTGGGCGCGGTCACCTACACGCAGATGCTGAACCCCCGCGGCGGGATCGAGTGCGACTTCACGGTGACGCGGCTCGGCGACGAGCGCTTCCGGATCGTCACCGGCACCGCGTTCGGCCGGCACGACCTCGCCTGGATCCGAGGGCACGCACCGCGCGACGGCTCCATCCGCGTTGACGACGTGACCTCGCAGTACGCCTGTCTCGGGCTGTGGGGGCCGGGCGCGCGCGAGCTTCTCGGACCTCTGACGACCGACGCACTCGACTTCCCGTACCTCCGTTCGCGCGAGCTCTCGGTGGGCCGGATCCCGTGTCTCGCCCTGCGCGTCACCTACGTGGGCGAGCTCGGCTGGGAGCTCTACTGCGCCGCCGAGCTCGGGCTCGCCCTGTGGGACACACTCTGGGCGGCCGGCCGCGAGCACGGGCTCGTCGCGGGCGGCTACAAGGCGATCGACTCGCTGCGACTCGAGAAGGGCTACCGCGTCTGGGGCTCGGACATCACCGCGGAGGACACGCCGTACGAGGCGGGGCTCGACTTCGCGCTCAGGCTCGACAAGGAGTTCGTCGGCAAGGACGCGCTCCGCGAGCCCGCCCGGCGGCTGCGCTGCCTCACGCTCGCCGATCCCCGCTCGGTCGCCCTCGGCTCCGAGCCGGTCCGCGTCGGCGGAGAGCTCGTCGGCCGCGTCACGAGCGGTGGCTACGGCTATACGGTCGGGCGCTCGATTGCCTACGCCTATCTCCCTGTCGAGAGCAGTGAGCCGGGGACGCCGGTCGAGGTCGAGATCTTCGGCGAATGGATCGCCGGCGCGGTGGCCGAGGAGCCGCTCTACGACCCGCGGGGCGAGCGCGTCCGTTCCTGAGGTGCGAGCGCAGCCTCGACGGCGTCGCGCAGCTCGGCGTGCGTGTAGGGCTTGTAGACGATCGCGCACGCCCCGAGGACGAGTGCTTGAGCCGTCCGCTCGGGCTCGGGCGAGCCGCCGGTCATCAGGATCACGGGGAGGTCCGGCATGTGCTCGCGGAGCTCCGCGAGGAGGTCGACCCCGGAAAGCTCCGGCATGACGACGTCGCTGATCACCAAGTCGACACGCTCGCCTGCGGTCAGGAGCTCGAGTGCGCTCTTGGCGCTGGCGACCGCGAGCACGTCGTAGCCGGTGCGTTCGAGCACCTGCACGGTCAGCGCGCGCACGATCTCCTCGTCGTCGACGACGAGGATTCTCACGACGCGCGCACCAGCGGGAGCGTCAGCTCCGAGTCTCCGACGGCGGCGACGGCTTCGCTCGCGCGCTCGGAGACGACGAGCTCGACCGTGTCGCCTCGCTCGGCCGCCGCAATCCCACCGAGGAGGAGCTCGACGAGGCGCCGCTGGACATCGCCGGGGCCCGCGTGCACGATCGGCTCCGCATCGATCCTGGTCGTCAGCTCGATGTCGCGAACCGCGCTGACGCGCCGCACGAGCGTGGTCGCTGTCTCGGCGGCGGTGGCGAGCGAGAGCTCTTCGGGTGGGAGCGAGGCGCTGCGGGCGAACGCCTGGAGGGCACGAACGATGTCGGCGATCTCGGCTCCGGTCTGCTGAACCGTGCCGACGCGCGAATGCAGCTTCGTCCCGGGCTCGGTGTCGGCGAGCGCGAACTCGGCGCTCCCGAGCAGGGCGAGGAGGGGGTTGGCGATCTCGTGCAGCGCACCCCGGGTGAGCCTGCCCAGCGTCGTCAGGTGTGGGTCGAGCTCGTGCGAGGAGCCGCCGTCATCTGTCACCGCTCTAATATCCGTGAGCACATCGCGCAGCAGCTCCGATTGGAGAGAGGAGGATCGCACTGCAGTTCCTGATCAGCCCTGTTTCGGCCTTGACCGGCGGATCGTATGACAGTCGAACTGACGGGCGCTCAAGAGCGGGGCGGGTCGACCCGATCACGCGGAGACCATGAGCGAGCGCACTCCGATCACCTGTCTCGTCGCCGACGACCACCCGGCCGTCGTCGAGGCGGTCGCGGACGTGCTCGCCGAGAACGGGATCGAGATCGCCGGGCGTGCGCGCGACGGGCGCGAGGCGCTCGAGAAGATCGTGGCGACGAAGCCGCAGGTCGCGTTGCTCGACCTCCGGATGCCGGCCCTCTCCGGCATCGAGGTCGCGCGCGAGCTCGTGCGCGCCGCACCCGAGACCGCCGTGATCCTCTACACCGCGTTCGGCGACCGCGCGCTCCTCACCGAGGCGATGGACGCGGGCGCACGCGGCTTCGTGCTCAAGGAGGCCCCGCTCGCCGAGGTCGTGCGCGCGGTCGAGCTCGTCGCCGCCGGTCGCACCTATGTCGATCCCGTGCTCGCCGGAGTCCTTTCTAGCTCGGCTGCGACCGAAAAGATGTCCAAGCTGACCCAGCGTGAGCGCGACGTACTTCGCCTTCTCGCGGATGGGCTCGCGAACGAGGAGATCGGCAAGGCGCTCTTCATCTCGCCCGAGACCGTGCGCACCCACGTGCGCAAGGCGATGGCGAAGCTCGACGCCGACACGCGCACGCAGGCGGTTGCGACGGCGCTGCGGCAGAGTCTGATCGCCTAGCGACGCTTGGCGGCGGCGGCGAGCGCGCGTGGCGCCCCGATCAGGTCACCGAGCAGGGCGCGGAAGTCAGCCGGCGTCATCGCCGCCGTCTCGTCCGTGGCCGCGGTGGGGCGATACACATTGTCCTTCGAGGGCCAGTAGGCCCACGCGAGCATCGAGGAGAACCGCTCACAGCCCTGGGCAACGTGATTCAGATCGCCGGCCTCGTAGCACCAGGTCGTCGCTCCGAGGCGCTCCTTGAGGATCGCGCGCCGGGGCGCGTCGAGGACGAAGAAGTCGACCTGGTGCGCGAACTCGTCCATCACGGTCGGCCACGAGAACTGACCGGCGTCGAGGAGCCCACCGTCCAGCCAGACGTGGCCAGGGGTCGAATGCGAGACACCGAAGCCGCCGATGTGGACGGTGACCCGCTGCGGCACGATCCGGAAGTCGAAGGAGCTCGTGGCGAGCGCCGAACGAACCTGCGCCTGCTGGCGCGGCGTGCCTCCCTCGAAGCCGTAGTTTCCGCCGGCCGCGAGCGCCGAGGATGCCGGGACGCAGCAGAAGACCGCGAGAATGAGAAGGAGCCGCCGCAACACCTTCCCTTCGTCGGCCGGGTCGGCCCCCGCGCGGATCCTCGCTCCCGCTTCCTGGAGTGCCGAATCGGCGGCGCCTTCGTCACCCGAAACGGGTGCGCCTTCACCCGTTTCTCAGGCGGGAGGACGAAGCGCCGCGAATTGATCCGTGACCTCGAGCTCGCCGGAGCGGAAACGATAGAGCTCAGCGGGTCTGCCGCCCGTCCTGCCCGGGTCCCGCCTGGCGCCGGTCGCCTCCAGGACGTCACGCCGCAGCAGGACTCGCTTCAGGTTCGTGGCGGAGACCTCGTGTCCAAGCGCGGCCACGTAGACGTCTCGGAGCTCCGGAAGCGTGAACGACGGTGGAGCCAGCGCGAAGCCGATGTTCGTGTACGAGAGCTTCGCGCGCAGGCGCTCGCGCCCCGCGAGCACGAGCTCGCCGTGGTCGAAGGCGAGGAGCGGCAGGCCGTCGACCGGGTGCCAGGCGGTGTCCTCCGGCAGCTCCGGGTCCACGTCAGCCGGGACGAGCTCGAGGTAGGCGGTCGCGAGCTCCCGGCGGGTCGGGTTGCGGTCGGGCGCGCTCCACGTTCCCAGTTGCTCCGCGTGGGCGACCTCGCGCACGTCCACCTTCGCCGCGAGATGGTGGCGGATCGACTCGTCCAGCGTCTCGTCGGGTGAGAGGGCGCCGCCCGGAAGCGCCCATGCGCCCCCGAACGGCTCACGCGCGCGTTGCCAGAGCAGGGCCTGCAGGACACCATCTCGCACCTGGAAGACCACGGCGAGGACGATCTGAGCAGGCGCTGTGGTAGACTCCCGCTCAGGTTTCCGCCTCACAGTCTAAAACCTTAGCGAAAGGCATTTCGATGCGTCGGATCTCCCTGGCTCTCGTGCTCGCCACGCTGCTTCTCGCCACGCTGGCACTCGCCGGCTGCGGTGGCGGCGGCGACCAGAACGGCGACGGCGTCGGCGTCAACGAGCCGCCGGCCCTCAAGGTCGGCCTGATCACGGATCTCGGGCAGCTCGACGACAACGGCTTCAACGAGCTCGCGTTCAACGGGCTCGAGCGCGCGCAGGCCGAGCTCGCGGTCGAGGGCCGCGTGATCGAGTCGGCGTCGGCCGCGGACTACATCCCGAACATGTCCTCGCTGGCGCGCCAGGGGTACGACCTCGTGATCGGCGTCGGCTTCGCGCAGGGTGACGCGATCGGCAAGGTGGCGCAGCGCTTCCCCGAGACGAAGTTCGCGATCATCGACGTCGACCACGCGTTCGTCCCCGGCAAGCCGGCGAACGTCCAGGGTCTCCTCTTCCGCGAACAGGAGGTCGGGTATCTCGTCGGGTATCTCGCCGCGCTCCAGGAGAAGCGGCGCGACGGGGAGGACGTGATCAGCGCGGTCGGCGGGATGAAGGAGCCGCCGGTCGACCGGTTCATTGCCGGCTACTTCGCCGGTGCGAAGAAGGCCGACCCCGGGGTCAAGACGATCGTCGGCTACTCGCTGGACTGGGACGACCAGGCGAAGTGCAAGGAGATCGCGCTGAACCAGATCGCGGCCGGCTCGGGCGTCGTCTTCCAGGTCGCAGGCGGCTGCGGGCTCGGTGCCCTGAACGCCGCCGGCGAGCGCAAGCGCTGGGGGATCGGCGTCGACGCCGATCAGTCTGCGCTCGGAGCGCACATCCTCACGAGCGCGAAGAAGGGCGTCGATTCCGCCGTCTTCCTGACCATCCAGTCGATCAAGGACGGCACGTGGCAGGGGGGCCGAAACGCGACCTTCGGGCTCAAGGAGGACGGGGTCGGGCTCGGAACGGTCAGCCCGGACGTGCCGAAGGCCGACCTCGACGCGGTCAAGGAGATCGGCAAGCAGATCGCGGCCGGCGAGATCACGAAGATCCCGACGGCTGTCGCCAAGAGCTAACCGCCGGCGATCGCGGCGACGACGCGGATCGTCGCCGCAGAGGCGAGGGGCGCCATGAGGTCGCGCTCCCGCTCGCCGTCCACGTAGACGTGGACGAGTGGTCGGACGGCACCCGATTCGTCGAGGAGCAGGTCGGCGACCGGAAGGCTCCGGAGGGCCGCACCGACCGTCTCCGCCTCGACCTCGAACTCCTTCTGCCCGCCGGCCTCCGTCGCGAGCAAGCCGGGAAGAAGGACTACTGCCACGCGGTGGCCTCGACGGAGAGGATCGGCGGCAGGTGCCGTGCCGCCTCCTGCACCTCGCCGTCCTTGAGCGCGTAGACGAAGCCGCTCTGGGTTCCTGCGTAGACGCCGCCCTCGGCGTCGTAGGCCATGCCCTCGCGCAGGACGGCGGCCCAGGCGGGATCAACGGCCACGTTCGCCTCCCAGCTCGCCCCGGCGTCGCTCGTCCGGTAGATCCCGAGCCTGCCGTCGCTCGTGACCCTGTTCTCCGCGCCCTCCTCGGGGATCACGTAGGCCACGTCGGGGTCGGCTGCGTCCAGGGCGAGCGCGAAGCCGAACGGGGAGGGAAGGCCGTTCTCGTCCAGGCGCTCCCAGCTCGTGCCGGCGTCGTCGGAGCGGTAGACACCGCAGTGGTTCTGCTGCCAGAGCCGGTCGGGTCGAGCCGGGTGGACGAGCAGCTTGTGCACGCACTGCCCGACCTCCGGGAACGGATCGTCCGGGAAGAAGCACGCTTCGGTGCCGGCGTTCGCGGGCTCGAAGCTGGCCCCGCCGTCCTCACTCCGGAAGACACCTGCCGCCGAGATCCCGATCCAGAGCCGCTCCGCGTTCTCGGGGTCGACCGCGATCGAGTGTGTGATCATCCCGCCGGCGCCCGCGCTCCAGCGGTCGCGGGTCGAGTGGCCGAGCACCGCCTCGTTCGCAGCCCAGGTCACGCCCGAGTCGTCCGAGCGGAAGAGGACACCGGGCTCGCCGCCGAGCCAGAGGGTGCCGGGTTGCGATGCGTGTCCGGGCTCGAGATGCCAGGTCGACGCGAGCTTGAGCTCGCTGTCCTCCGGCAGACCGAGCCCCTCGGAGCGCTCCCAGGTCGCGCCACCATCGGTGGAGCGGTGGACGCAGCCGCCGTAGACCCAGCTGTTCGAGCACGCGTAGAGGGAGCCGTCGCGCGGGTCGGCGACTGCGTGGTTGATCGACCAGCCGGGCAGAAGCGGGCCCTCGAGCGCCCAGTCGTTTTCGGATCCGCGGATGAGGAACAGCCCCTTGCGCGTTCCAATCAGGAGAAGGACGCCCACCGACGTGAGCCTAGAGCAAGGAGACGGCATGGCCAAGCTGACATCCGCGCAACACGACTTTCTGCAGAACCCGTATTTCGGGATCGTGACGACGCTCCGGGAGGACGGATCCCCGCACAACACCGTCGTCTGGGTCGACGTCGACGAGGACGCCGTCATCTTCAACACCGCCGAGGGCCGCGCGAAGCCCGAGCATCTGCGCAAGGACGCGCGCGCCGCGATGACTGTGGTCGACCCGCAGGACGGCTTCAAGTGGATCTCGGTCTCGGGCCCGGCCGAGCTGAGCCACGAGGGCGCCGACGCGCAGATCGACAAGCTGGCGAAGAAGTACCTCGGGGTGGACGAGTACCCCTACCGCAGCGCGGACGAGCAGCGCGTCAACGTGCGGATCACCCCCGAGCACGTCGACTCGAGCGGCCTCAAGGACTGAGCGCGTGGTGGGGACCCGCTGCCTGCGGATCCCCACCACCTTCGCCTACTTGTAATCCGCCAGGATCTCGGCTGCGGCCCGCTGGCCAGTCTCGACGGCGCCGTTCAGGTAGCCCTGGAAGTCGATCGAGGTGTGCTCGCCCGCGAAGTGGCAGTTGCCCTGGCGCCTGCCCTCCATCCCGGCGAACTTCGTGTACTGGCCGACCTTCCAGTACGAGTAGGAGCCCTTCGACCAGCGGTTGCCGGGCCAGAAGTCGATCTCGGCCCGCCCGTTCCACTGCTTCGTCGCGCCGGGGAGGACCGGCTCGAGCTGGGCGAGGAACTGCTGCGCGCGCTCGGTCGGCGTGCCCGAGCCGAAGCTCGCCCCGATGTTCCCGCCGGTGTAGTCCACGAGGATCCCGTTCGCTCCGGCCTGGCCGCGCGAGACCTCCCAGGTGTTCTGGTAGCCCGTGTCCGAGAAGGTGTCGCCGTTCGAGCCAAGGGCGCGCCAGAAGCGACTCCTGAAGCCGACGTGGAGCTTCGAGTTCGTCCCCATCCCCTGCTCGCGGATCGCGGTCAGCTTCAGCTTCTCGAAGCCTGCGCGCGAGATGTCGACCGACGAGCGCAGGATCGAGAACGGGATCGCGAGCACCACCCGGTCGGCGGTGACCGTGGTCGTCCCGCTCGCCTGGCTGAACGTGAGCGTGTAGCTGCCGCTCGTGTTCCGCTTGACCGCGACGAGCTCCATGCCGGTCCGGATCTGGCCGGGAAGCCGCTCGGCGAGGCGATCCGTGATCTGGTCGTTCCCCCCGGCGACGTGGTACTTCTCGTTCGAAGGCCCGAAGATCCGGAGCTGGCCCTGGCCCGAGTACCCGAGCAGGTAGAGCAGGTTGAGCGAGCTCTGCACCGACGACTCGCCGCCGTACTCGATGTTGTAGGCGACGTCGAGGAGCTGTCCCAGGCGCGAGCGGTTGCCCCCCGGGATCGACTCCTCGATCCAGTCCACGATCGAAAGCCGGTCGAGCTCGCGCCCACGCTCAGTCGAGATCTCGAACGTCGTGGGGTAGCTGGCGGCGGACACGTCCCTGTGGATCTTCTGCCACGCCGCCTTGAGGTCGTCCGTCATCTCCGCGAAGGAGTACGGCCGGCCGTCGAAGTAGCCCATGAGCTCGGTTCCGTTCTGCTCGGCCGCGAGCAGGTTGTCGAGCTTGAGCCCGAGGCCCTGCGCCATCTGCCGGATGGCGGTGTGGCTCTGGTCGATCAGCTCGCCGCCGTGCTCGACGATCTGGCCGTCCGGGAACGCGCCGCGCAGCGTCCAGCAGCGGCCGCCGATCCGGTCCGAGCCCTCGTAGACGTCGGCTGTGTAGCCGGCCTGACGGAGCGAGTACGCGGCGCTGAGCCCCGCGAGCCCAGCCCCCACGATTGCGATTCTCGGCGCCCCGGCGCCCCGTGCGGGCGCGGCGAGCTTGCCGAACGCGGTCAGCCCGATCGCGGCGACACCCGCGTCGCGCACGAAGCGGCTCCGCGTCGTCCGCCGCTCCTCGAGCACCTGCTCGACCGAGATCCTGCGCGCCGACGCTTCGGCGATCGCTCCGGCTGCGCTTTGCAGCCCGCGTGCAAGCGGTGTGCGTGCCATCTCGTCGCTCCCCTCTTCCCCCGATGACGAAGCTCTCGCTCGTACCATGCGGCACAGGAACCTGATTTGCAATGGTCGGTGAGGCCAGAGCACCCTGCCGGTTCTTGGACACCGTGGCCTAGTTGAGGGGGTTCGAGCCGATCGAACTTGTCCACGGGGTCGATGGCGACTAGGCTCGACGCCGACGATCCCGGAAACGGAGGCCGAGCGTGAGCGTGGCGATCACCCAGTACAAGAACTACGTCGGGGGCGAGTGGGTCGAGTCCTCCTCCGGCGAGACGATGCCCGTGCTGAACCCCTCGACGGGCGAAACGATCGCCGAGGTTCCGCGCGGCAACGCGGAGGACGTCACCCGCGCGGTCGCAGCGGCGATGAAGGCACTCCCCGAGTGGCTCGAGAAGACGCCGAAGGACCGGATGGAGCTCCTGCTCGCGCTCGCGGACGTGATCGACGAGAACGCCGAGGAGCTCGTCCAGCTCGAGTCGCAGAACGTGGGCAAGCCGATGTCGATCGCCCGCGACGAGATGCCCTTCTCGGCTGACAACCTCCGCTTCTTCGGAGGCGCCGCGCGGAATCTGGAGGGCAAGGCCGCGGCCGAGTACGTGGAGGGCTACACCTCGATCATCCGGCGCGAGCCGCTCGGGGTGGTCGCCGGGATCACGCCCTGGAACTACCCGCTGATGATGATGGTCTGGAAGCTCGGCCCGGCTCTCGCCGGCGGGAACATCTCGATCATCAAGCCGGCCGAGCAGACGCCGCTCTCGACACTCCGGTTTGCCGAGCTCGCTCAGGATGTGCTCCCGCCGGGCGTCTTCAACGTGATCACGGGCGACGGGGTCCCGGTTGGGGACGGGCTCGTCCGCCACCCGGACATCCGGCTCGTCTCGCTCACCGGCGACATCGAGACCGGGAAGACGATCGCCCGGAACGCGGCCGACACGCTCAAGCGCGTCCACCTCGAGCTCGGCGGCAAGGCGCCGATGGTGGTGCTCGACGACGCAGACCCGGAGCAGGTCGCCGAGGCGATCAAGATCGGCGGCTTCTGGAACTCGGGTCAGGACTGCACCGCCTCCTCGCGGATCCTCGTCAGCGAGCGGATCTACGACGACGTCATGAGCGCCACCGTCTCGGTGATCGAGGCGATGAAGACCGCCGATCCCGCGGACGGCGAGGACGTCGACATGGGTCCCGTGATCTCGCAGGAGCAGCGTGAGCGTGTGCTCGGGTTCCTCGAGCGCCTCCCCGCGCACGCCTCGATCGTCACCGGCGGCGAGTCGGTCGGCGACCGGGGCTTCTTCGTCAAGCCGACGATCGTCGCGGACGTGAACCAGGACGACGAGATCGTCCAGCGCGAGGTCTTCGGCCCGGTCGTCTCGATCCAGCGCTTCGCGTCGGACGACGACGCGCTCGAGATGGCGAATGGAACCCGCTACGGGCTCGCAGCGTCGGTGTTCAGCCGCGATGTCGGCCGGGCGCTGGCCGCCGCGAAGAGGCTCGAGTTCGGGACCGTCTGGGTGAACGAGCACCTCTTCCCGCTCTCCTCGGAGATGCCGCACGGCGGCTTCAAGGAGTCGGGCTACGGCAAGGACATGTCGATCTACTCGATGGAGGAGTACACCCGCGTCAAGCACGTGGCGGTGAAACTCGCTTGACGGAGGCCGCCGACGTCCGCTTGCAGGACGTCGTCAAGCGCTTCGACGACGTGACGGCGGTGGACGGGGTCTCGCTCCAGATCCCGTCCGGCTCGTTCTTCGCCCTCCTCGGCCCCTCCGGGTGCGGGAAGACGACGACGCTTCGGATGATCGGCGGCTTCGAGGAGCCGACCGAGGGCGCGATCTTCCTGGGCGACCGCGACGTCGTCGGCCTCCCCCCACACAAGCGCGACGTGAACACCGTCTTCCAGAGCTACGCGCTCTTCCCGCACCTGACCGTCTGGGAGAACATCTCCTTCGGGCTGCGCCGCAAGGGAACGGCTCGGGCCGAGCTGCGGCAGCGAGTCGGCGAGGTGATGGAGCTCGTCGACGTGGCCGGGCTCGAGAAGCGGAAGCCGCGGCAGCTCTCCGGCGGGCAGCAACAGCGGGTCGCGCTCGCGCGCGCACTCGTGAACCATCCTCGCGTGCTCCTGCTCGACGAGCCGCTCGGAGCACTCGACCTGAAGCTCCGCAAGCAGCTCCAGCTCGAGCTGAAGCGAATCCAGGCCGACGTGGGGATCACCTTCGTCCACGTCACGCACGACCAGGAGGAGGCGATGACGATGGCCGACCAGATCGCGGTGATGAACCGCGGCAAGGTCGAGCAGCTCGGCGCGCCCGCCGACCTCTACGAGCGCCCCGACACCGCCTTCGTCGCGGGCTTCCTCGGCATCTCCAACCTCCTCGCCGCGACCGTCGAGGGCCCGGGGCGCCTCCGGCTCGCGGACGGGAGTGAGATCGCCGTCGCGCCGAACGGCCGCACGGGCCGGGTCGCAGCCGGGATCCGACCCGAGAAGATCCGGCTCGACGGCAGCGGCCAGAACACGCTTGCCGGCGTGGTCGCCGAGACGGCCTACATCGGCGTCGCCACGCACGCGCTCGTCGACACCGCAGCCGGCCGCATCACCGTCTTTGCGCAGAACAGCGCGTCCGGCGGGCCCCCGGTGGTTCCGGGTGCCCGCATCACGCTCGGGTGGGAACCCGAGTGCACATTCGTCGTCGATCCCCCCGAGGAGGAGCCCGCATGACCCGTCCGTACACGAGAAGAGAGGTGCTCGAGCGCGCCGCGCTCGGCGGCGCCGTCCTGACCATTCCCGGCTTCCTGGCGGCCTGCGGCGGCGACGGGGGAATCGAGGGTGCGGCGACCACTTCCGGCGGCATCCCGACGATCGCCGACAAGACGCTCGCGGACAAGCTGACGATCTCGAACTGGTCGCTCTACATCGACATCGACGAGAAGACGAAGAAGCGGCCGACGCTCGAGCAGTTCACCGCCGACACCGGTGTGAAGGTCGACTACATCGAGGACGTCAACGACAACGACGAATGGTTCGGCAAGAACCAGGCCGCGCTCCGCCAGGGCAAGGCCGTCGGGCGCGACATCACGGTGCTGACCGACTGGATGGCGGCCCGGATAGTGCGGCTCGGCTACGTCGAGAAGCTCGACCGCGACGCGACGCCGAACGCCTCCAACCTGGTCTCCGCGCTCGCGAGCCCGGGCTGGGATCCCGACCGCTCCTACTCGCTCCCGTGGCAGTCCGGCCTGACCGGGATCGGCTACGACCCGGAGCGCTTCGGCGGCGAGATCACCTCGATCCAGCAACTGCTCGAGGATCCGAAGCTGAAGGGGAAGGTCTCGTTCCTGACCGAGATGCCGGACACGATGGGACTGCTTCTCCGCCTCGACGGCGCCGACCCGTCCAAGGTCGAGAAGGCCGCCTTCGACAAGGGGATCGCGAGGCTGCAGAAGGCCGTCGACTCGGGCCAGATCCGCCAGTTCACCGGCAACGACTACGCGCCGCTCCTCGCCAAGGGCGACGTCTGGGCCTGCACCGCCTGGTCCGGCGACATGGTTCAGCTCAAGCTCGACAACCCGAAGCTCGAGTTCGTGATCCCCGAGGCGGGCGGGATGATCTGGACCGACAACATGCTGATCCCGAAGGGCGGCGACGTCTTCACCGCCTCGACCTTCATGAACTACGTCTACGACCCGAAGGTCGCGGCGCAGATCGAGGCGTACGTGAACTACATCTGCCCGGTCGACGGAGCCAAGGAGGAGATCAAGACGATCGACGCGTCGCTCGCCTCCAACGAGCTGATCTTCCCGAGCGAGGCGACGCTCTCGCAGGTGAAGGCCTTCGACACCGAAGCCGCCGACAACAAGGACTACAAGGCCGCGTTCCAGAGCGTGATCGGCGCCTAGGTGAGCCTGCTCCACCGGCACAGGTGGGTCGTCCCGTATCTCCTGCTCGCGCCGGGCCTCGCCTTCCTCGCCCTCTTCTTCGTCGTCCCGACCTACTACCTGGCGCACACCTCGCTCCAGGAGGGGTCGGTCGACGTCGGCTACACGTTCACCTGGGCCTGGTCGAACTACACGGACGCGATCTCGGCCTACCACGAGCAATTCGTCCGCTCGCTCCTCTACGCCGGGATCGCGACCGTGCTCGCGCTCCTGATCAGCTACCCGCTCGTCTACTGGATTGCGTTCCGGGGCGGCCGCTGGAAGAACCTGCTCCTCTTGCTCGTGATCGCGCCCTTCTTCGTCACCTACCTGATCCGGACACTCGCCTGGCAGACGATCCTTTCCGACGACGGGCTCGTGCTCCGGACGCTGACCGGGATCGGGGTGGTCGAGGACGGCGGCCGGCTGCTCGCGACGGGCACCGCCGTCGTGGCGGGGATCACGTACAACTTCCTCCCCTTCATGGCGCTCCCGCTCTACGCGTCGCTGGAGCAGATGGACGGTCGCCTGCTCGAGGCCGCCGAAGACCTCTACTCGAGCAAGCTGCAGGCGTTCCTCCGGGTGACCCTGCCGCTCTCGCTGCCCGGCGTCTTTGCGGGCACCCTGCTCACGTTCATCCCCGCGGCAGGCGACTTCATCAACGCGGAGCTCCTGGGCACGCCGCGCCAGTCGATGATCGGGAACGTGATCCAGTCGAAGTTCCTCGTGATCACCGACTACGGGCAGGCAGCCGCCCTGTCCTTCGTCCTGATGGCTGCGATCCTCGTCGCCGTCCTCGCGTACACCCGCGCGCTCGGGACGGAGAGGCTCGCGGCGTGACCCTCATCCGCCGCCACGCGCTGACCGGCTTCGCGGGGCTCGCCCTCGCGTACCTGATGCTCCCGATCGCGGTCGTCGTCCTCTTCTCGTTCAACGACCCCGTCGGCCGCTTCAACTACACGTGGGAGGGCTTCACGCTCGACAACTGGGCGAACCCCCTGGGCGTCCCCGGCCTCGGCGAGGCGATGCGGGCGAGCCTCGAGATCGCCTTCCTCTCCTCGCTCGCGGCGACGCTCCTCGGCGTCCCGATCGCGCTCGCACTCGTCCGCTACGCGTTCCGTGGTCGCGGAGCGACGAACCTCTTCATCTTCCTGCCGCTGACGACGCCCGAGGTCGTGCTGGGCGCGTCGCTCCTGACCCTGTTTCTCAACCTCGGCGTCTCGACCGGCTTCTGGACGATCGTGCTCGCCCACATCATGTTCAACGTCTCGTTCGTGGTCGTCACGGTGCGCGCGCGGCTCGTCGGCTTCGACCGCCACCTCGAGGAGGCCGCGATGGACCTCGGCGCGAACGGCTTCACCACGTTCACGCGCGTGACCCTGCCGCTGATCGCCCCGGGGATCCTCGCCGGGGCGCTGCTCGCGTTCGCGCTCTCGATCGACGACTTCGTGATCACGAACTTCAACTCCGGCTCGACGATCACGTTCCCGCTCTACGTCTACGGCGCCGCGCGCGTCGGGGTGCCGGCTCAGGTGAACGTGATGGGGACGATCATCTTCCTCGCCGCAGCCGGCCTCATGCTCGTCAACGTCCTCGTCCAGATCCGCCGCTCGAAGGGAGCCGTATGACCGAGTCAGCCACCGCAACCACGCAGGATCTCCAGCGAGGAGCGCGCGACCACCTCTGGATGCACTTCACGCGGATGGGCGGCTACGGAGCGGGTGAGGTTCCGATCATCGTCCGCGGCGACGGCTGCCACCTCGAGGACTCGAAGGGGAACCGGTATCTGGACGCGCTCGCCGGCCTCTTCTCGGTCAACCTCGGCTACGGGTTCGGGGAGGAGATCGGGCAGGCCGCGCTCGAGCAGATGCGCGAGCTGCCCTTCTACACCAACTGGTCGTACGCCCATCCACGCGCGATCGAGCTGGCGACCGAGATCGCGTCGCTCGCGCCGGGTGACCTGAACCGCGTCTTCTTCTGCTCGGGCGGCTCCGAAGCGGTCGAGTCGGCCTGGAAGCTCGCGCGCCAGTACTACCTCGCGCGTGGCGGCAAGGACGTCCCCTCGGACGAGACGCGCCACGACGAGCGGGTCGGCACGCCCCATCCGCGGAAGTACAAGGCGATCGCGCGGCAGATCGCCTACCACGGGACGACGATGGGCGCGCTCTCGATCAACGGGATCCCGGCGCTCAAGGAGACCTTCGAGCCGCTCGTCCCCGAGGTTCGCCATGTCCGGAACACGAACCGCTACCACCGGCCCTTCGAGGAGACCGAGGAGCAGTTCACCGCCTTCCTGCTCGAGGACCTGGAGAACACGATCCTCGCGATGGGGCCGGAGACGGTCTGCCTCGTCCACATGGAACCGATCCAGAACGCGGGCGGCGCCTTCCTCCCGCCGGCGGGCTACTGGAAGGGCGTGCGCGGCCTCTGCGACAAGTACGACATCCTCCTCTCCGCGGACGAGGTGATCACCGGCTTCGGCCGGGTCGGCCACTGGTTCGCCTCGGAGCGCTACGACATCCGGCCGGACATCGTCTGCTGCGCGAAGGGCCTCTCCTCGTCCTACGCCGCGATCGGTGCCGTCGTCACGACTGACAAGGTGATGCAGCCCTTCCTCGAAGGCTCCGCGATGTTCTCGCACGGGATCACGTTCGGCGGCCATCCGGTCATGTCGGCGATCGCGCTGAAGAACATCGAGATCATGAAGCGCGAGGGGATCATGGAGCGGGTGCTCGGGAACGAGGGCGCGTTCCGCTCGACCCTCGAGACCCTGCTCGACCTCCCGATCGTCGGCGACGTCCGCGGAACGGGCTACTTCTACGCGCTCGAGCTCGTCAAGGACAAGGAGACGCGCGAGAGCTTCTCCGACGAGGAGTGCGAGACGCTCCTGCGCGGCTTCCTCTCGGGCGAGCTCTTCCGGCGCGGCCTGATCTGCCGCGCGGACGACCGGGGCGACCCCGTGATCCAGATCTCGCCGCCGCTCGTCGCAGGCCAGGCCGAGTTCGACGAGATGACCGGGATCCTCGGCGACGTGCTCGCCGAAGCGGGGCGGAGGGTCGGCCTCTGACCTTGTGACGCTACGTCACTAGCGACGTCTCGGCGCGACGGAAGCGGCTGCGCGAGCCGTTCGGATCGAGGCTTGTGACGCTGTGTCACTTGGAGCTCAGGCGCTTCGCGACGCTCTCGGCCGCGGTCGTCCCGGGCTCGAAGCTGCCGTCGCGGACGGCGGCCGCAACCTGCTCGTACGCATCGCGGAACGGCATGCCCTCGGCTACGAGAGCCTCCGCGGCGTCGGTCGCGAGCAGGCCGGGGTCGGCCGCTGCTGCGGCCAGGCGCGCGCGGTCGAACTCGAGCCCCTCCACCAGCACGGTGAGGGCGCCGAGTGCGCCGGCGACGTCCTTGCGGGCGGCGAAGACGGGCGGCTTGTCCTCCTGGAGATCGCGGTTGTAGGCGAGGGGCTGCCCCTTCACGGTCGCGAGCAGCCCGGTCAGCCGGCCGATCGCGGTTCCGGCCCTGCCGCGGACGAGCTCGGCGACGTCGGGGTTCAGCTTCTGGGGCATGATCGACGAGCCCGTCGACGCCGAGTGGGGGAGCCGGGCGAATCCGAACTCGGCGGTCACCCAGAGGATCAGCTCCTCCGCGATCCGCGAGAGGTGCACGAAGAGGACGGACGTCGCGTAGAGGTAGTCGAGCGCGAAGTCCCGGTCGGCGACGGCGTCGAGCGAGTTCGAGATCGCGTTCGCCGGCGGGGGGATCGGGAGGGTCGTGCCGGCGAGCGCACCAGATCCGAGCGGGCTGCCGGACGGCGGCGCGAAGCGAACGTGGTCGCGCTCGAGCATCGCCGCCCAGGCGCGCAGGTGGTGGCCGAGCGTGATCGGCTGCGCCCGCTGCAGATGCGTGTAGCCGGGCATCAACGTCGTGTCCTCTTCGGCGGCCCGATCCGCGAGCACGGCGCGGAGCCGTTCGATCGCTTCCTGGGCGTCCACGCACGCGTCGGCGACGTAGAGCCGGAGCGCAGCGGCGACCTGGTCGTTCCGCGACCGGCCCGCGTGGATCTTCCGGCCGACCGCCCCGAGGTGGCGCTCGATCGCCGAGTGGACGTCCTCGTCCCCGGGCAGGAGCTCGACGTCGCTGACCTGAGCGCGCACCTGCTCCAGCTCCTCGGCGCTGAGGAGGCCCGCCCGGACGAGCCTCGTCGCGTGCTCGACCGTGGCGGCGCAGTCGTAGGGGAGGAGCTCGGCGTCGTCGGCGCGGAGAAACTCGGCGACGGCCGGGTCGAGCGCGGCGCCCGTACGGACGGCCCAGAGCGTCATGCGGGCTGGTGGGCGCGGGCGCGTTTCGCGACGAGCTCGCCCTCGAGTGAGGCAATCCGGATGAAGCCCTCGGCGGCCTCGTGCGGGAAGGTCTCGCCGGCTCCGTACGACGCCAGCTGCTCGGCGTAGAGCATTGCGGGAGAACGTCGGCCGGTGACGACCGCGGCGCTCGGCCGCAGCTCGACACGAACCTCGCCCGTGACGAGCTCCTGGGTCGCGTCGACGAAGGCGTCGATCGCCTGCCGCACCGGCGCGTGCCATTGCCCCTCGTAGACGAGCTCCGTCCAGCGCACCTCGAGGCCGTGCTTGACGCGCGCCTCGTCCTTCGTCAGGACGACGTCCTCGAGCGCGCGATGGGCATCGATCAGGACGAGCGCGGCGGGAGCCTCGTAGACCTCGCGGCTCTTGATCCCGACCGCGCGGTTCTCGATCATGTCGATCCGGCCGATCCCGTACGCACCGGCAAGAGCGTTCAGCTTCCCGATCAGCTCGGCGAGCCCGAGCTCCTCGCCGTCGAGCGAGACGGGAATCCCGGCCTCGAAGCCGAGCACGATCTCGACGGCAGCGGGCGCGGACGCCGGGTCGGAGGTGAGCGCGTAGGGCTCCTCTGGCGGGGCGTTCCACGGATCTTCGAGGACTCCGGCTTCGATCGCGCGACCGAACAGGTTCTCGTCGATCGAGAAGGGCGAGTCGGCGGAGTGGGTGACGGGGATCCCGCGTGCAAGCGCGTACTCGATCTCCTCGTCGCGCGTCCAGATCCGGTCGCGGAGCGGCGCGATCACGCGCACGCCCGGGTAGCGAGCGCGGAAGGCGAGCTCGAACCGAAGTTGGTCGTTGCCCTTGCCGGTGCACCCGTGGACGACCGCCTCGGCGCCCAGGTCGAGCGCGATCTCGGCGACGGCGTCGGCGATCACCGGCCGCGAGAGGGCCGAGACGAGCGGGTAGCGCCCCTCGTAGAGCGCGTTCGTCTTGATTGCCTGCGCGCACTGCTCGTCCGCGAAAGCGGTCTTCCGGTCGACGAGAAGGACATCGTCGGCGCCGGCCGCGTAGCCTCGCGCGATCGAAGCCTCTACGTCGAATTCCTGGCCGACGTCGAGCACGGCGACGACGGTCTCGAAGCCGTAATCCCCCTTCAGCCAGGCGATCGCGCAGCTCGTGTCGAGGCCGCCCGAGTAGGCCAGGACCGCAGTTCCGCTCACGCCGCTCCAGCCAGGAGATGGCCGTTCAGCTCGTCGCCGAGAGCGCGGGAAGTGATGCCTTCCCGGGGAGCGACGAAGATCGTGTTGTCGCCCGCGATCGTGCCGGCGATCCCAGGGAGCGCCGCCTCGTCGAGGGCTTGCGCGAGAGCGCTCGCGTAGCCGGAGGGGGTTCGGACGACGACGAGCGGCCCCGCCACCTCGACCGAGAGCGCGAAGCGGCGGATCGCTGCGCCGAGGCGGGGCGGGGCGCCGTGCCCCGTCGAGCCGGAAGGCGCGTAGACGAGGCGACCGTCCTCGGCCCGGACCTTGACGAGTCCGAGCTCGGCGATGTCGCGCGAGACGGTGGTCTGCACCGCATCGAAGCCTGCTTCGTGCAGGGCCGCGGCGACGTCTGTCTGTGTTGCAAGCGGTCGTTCCTGGATCAACTCGAGGATCCTGTTCTGTCGGCGCCGCTTCACCTATGCAAAAAAATAGCATAGATGCAAAAGAGGTCGTTGAAGAGTGCGGTTAACCGCATCTCGACAAGCGATGAAGACGGGCAAGGTAGGTTGCGATGACCGGCTCAGGAGGGCAAATGGAGAATGGATCGACGGACGCAGTCGTCGTCGCCGACGACGTCTCGCGCCGCTACGGCCAGGGTGACACGGCAGTCGACGCGCTCAAGAGCGTCTCGCTCGAGGTTCAGCAGGGCAAGCTGACCGCTGTGATGGGGCCGTCCGGGTCCGGCAAGTCGACCTTGATGCACATTCTCGCGGGGCTCGACAAGCCGACGACCGGCACCGTCGAGATCTCCGGGACCGAAATCACGACCCTGAAGGACTCCGACCTGACCAAGCTCCGGCGTCGCCACATCGGCTTCGTCTTCCAGTTCTTCAACCTGCTCCCGATGCTGACCGCGGAGGAGAACATCACGCTCCCGCTCGCGATTGCGGGCGAGAAGCCTGACGCGGAGTGGTTCGCCGGCCTGATCGACAAGGTCGGGCTGAAGGACCGCCTCAGCCACAGGCCCTCGGAGCTCTCCGGGGGCCAGCAGCAGCGGGTCGCAATCGCCCGGGCGCTCGTCTCGCGACCGACGGTGCTCTTCGCCGACGAGCCGACGGGAAATCTCGACTCCGCCACCGGCGGGGAAATCCTGACCCTGATGCGCGACTCCGTCGACACGTACGGCCAGACCACGGTGATGGTCACGCACGAGGCACGAGCGGCTGCGATCGCCGACCGGATCCTCTTCCTCGCCGACGGGCGGATCGTCCGCGACCTGCCCGGCGCGACCCAGGCCGAGATCCTCGAAACGCTGAACCAGCTCTCCGCGGCGTGACCAAGTTCGCGCTCAAGGGCCTCCTCGGCCGCAAGCTCCGCACCGCCCTGACCGCGCTCGCGATCGTCCTCGGCGTCGCGATGATCAGCGGCACCTACGTCCTCACCGACTCGATCGACTCGGCGTTCGACACGATCTTCACCGAGGTTCGCAAGGGGTCAAGCGCCGTCGTCAGCGGCAAGGCGGCCTTCGACCTCTCGGACGGGAGCGGCGCGTCCGCACCGGCCTTCGACGAGAGCGTCCTCCAGACCGTGCGCGGCGTCGACGGCGTCTCCCTCGCGGAGGGAAGCGTGGACAGTGAGTCGACCACCCTGATCGGCCGCGACGGCAAGGCAGTCGTCAACGGTGGTGCTCCCAACCTCGGCTTCGCGATCGCGGACGGTGACTCGGCTTTCAACCCCCTCGCACTCGAGGAGGGCGACTGGCCGGGCCCGAACGAGGTCGTGATCGACACCGGCACCGCCGAGGAGGAAGGGTTCGAGATCGGCGAGACGATCGGCGTCCAGGCCGAGGGAGCAGTCGCGCGGCTGCAGGTCTCCGGCTTCGTGCGCCTCAATGCCTCGATCTCGATCGGCGGCGCCACGCTCGCCGGCTTCGACCTCCCGACGGCTCAGCGGCTGTTCGAGAAGGAGGGCAAGCTCGACGAGATCGCGGTCGCCGCGTCCGCCGGCACGACCGACGCGCAGTTGATCGCCAACCTGAAGGCTGCGCTTCCGGAAGGCACCCAGGTCCGGACCGGCCAGGCCCAGGCCGCGGACGACGCGTCCGGCACGAACGAGTTCATCACCTTCCTTCAGAGCTTCCTCCTGGCGTTCGCCGGGATCGCGCTCTTCGTCGGCAGCTTCGTGATCGCGAACTCGCTCTCGATCACGATCGCCCAGCGAGCGCGTGAGTTCGCGACCGTGCGGATGCTCGGAGCCTCCCGCAAGCAGATTCTCGGGTCGATCATCGTCGAGGCCCTCGTCGTCGGCGTGATCGCGTCCGTGATCGGGCTCTTCTCGGGCCTCGGGCTCGCGAAGGCGCTCTTCTGGCTCTTCGACCTGGTCGGCTTCACTCTCCCGAACAGCGGCCTCCTCTTCGAGACGAGGACGATCGTCGTCTCGCTGCTCGTCGGGATCGTCGTGACCCTGCTCGCCAGCCTGCGACCCGCGATTCGTGCGACCCGCGTTCCCCCGATCGCCGCCGTGCGCGAGGGCGCGACGCTGCCGGAATCGCGCTTCGCGCGCTTCCGGACCGCCGGCTCGCTCGCGGTGATCGCGCTCGGGTTTGCCTCGCTCGCCTACGGCCTCTTCGGCGACGGGCTCGGGACGACCGAGGTTCTGATCTGGATGGGCCTGGGGGCTCTCCTGATCTTCGTCGGCGTCGCACTCTTCGCGGCTCGGCTCGTCCGTCCGCTCGTGGTTGCGCTGGGAGCGCCCGCTGCGCGGATCGGAGGTGCCGCCGGCACGCTCGCCCGCGACAACGCGCGGCGGAACCCGCAGCGCACCGCCTCGACCGCGTCGGCCTTGATGATCGGGCTTGCACTCGTGACGCTCGTGGCCACGCTCGCCGCCGGGATCACCGGGACGTTCCGCGGCGCCGTCGACGACGTCTTCACCTCCGACTACGCGATCACGGCTCAGAACAACTTCTCGCCGATCCCGATCGAGGCCGCCGCGGCCGCCGCCGACGCACCGGGCGTCGAGTCGATCGCGAGCACCCGCACCGCCGAAGCGCGGATCTTCGACACGACCGAGTTCGTGACTGCCGTGGAGCCGGAGACGGGCGAGGTGATCACGCTCGAGTGGAAGGAGGGCTCGCAGGCCGTCTTCCGGGAGCTCGGAGCAAACGGTGCTTTCGTGGACGACGACTACGCCGCCGACCACGACCTGAGCGTCGGCTCGCCGATCACGGTGATCGTGCCCTCGGGCAAGCGCCTCGCGCTGGAGGTCAAGGGGATCTTCGACCCACCGACCGGCGGCTCGCCCTTCGGGAGAGTCACGTTCTCCAGCGCGACCTTCGACCGCGAGTACCAGTCCCCGCGCAACATCTTCACGTTCATCCAGACGACGGGCGACACGACCGAAGCGAACACGAAGGCGCTCGAGGCCGCGCTCGCGGACTTCCCGAACGCGAAGGCGCAGACGCGCGACGAGTTCGTGGACAACCAGATCGCCGGCCTGAACCAGATCCTGAACATCCTCTACGTGCTGCTCGCGCTCTCCGTGATCGTGAGCCTCTTCGGGATCGTGAACACGCTCGTCCTGACCGTGTTCGAGCGCACGCGCGAGCTCGGGATGCTCCGCGCGATCGGGATGACGCGTCGTCAGGTGCGGCGGATGATCCGGCACGAGAGCGTGATCACCGCGCTGATCGGCGGCGTTCTCGGAATCATCCTCGGCGTCGTGCTCGGGGCGCTCCTGATCGCGCGCGTCGACTTCATCGAGTTCGTCCTCCCGACGACGCAGATCATCGTCTTCGCGGTGCTGACGATCTTCGTCGGGATCCTGGCCGCGATCTTTCCGGCCCGCCGAGCGGCGAAGCTCGACCCGCTCAAGGCGCTCCAGTACGAGTGACGGTCACGCTCTGCGACGTCGGACCGAGAGACGGGCTCCAGAACGAGCCCGAGATCCTCGCTCCCGGAGTCCGGGCCGAGCTCGTTCAGCGGCTCGCGTCAACGGGATTGCCGCGAATCGAGGCGGTCAGCTTCGTCAGTTCCGAGCGGGTGCCGCAGATGGCCGGGGCGGAGGAGGTGGTCGCCGCCGCAGGTGACGTCTCGGCCGAGCTGGCCGGCCTCGTGCTCAACGAGCGCGGCTGGGAGCGGCTCGCCGCGACGTCGCTCGGACGGGTCAACGTGACCCTCGCGGCGACCGAGAGCTTCAACCAGCGAAACGGGAACGCCTCGCTTCCCGAGGCGGTCGAGCGCGTCGAGCGAATCCTTGCTGCGGCGACGCTGCCCGCGGCGGCGACGATCAGCTGCTCCTTCGGCTGCCCTTTCGAGGGAGAGGTCGACGCCGGCGTCGTCGCCGAGCTCGCGAGCCGGCTCGTCGCTGCGGGCGCCGACGAGATCGTCCTCGCCGACACGATCGGGGTCGCGACGCCCGGACGGGTCAAGGCCCTCGTCGAGCGCTGCTCGACGCTCGGCGCCGCGACGGGCGGCCACTTCCACGACACACGCCACACGGGCGTCGCCTGCGCCTGGGCGGCGCTCGAAGCCGGTGCGACGGTGCTCGACGCCTCGGTCGGCGGCCTCGGCGGCTGTCCCTTCGCCCCGCGCGCCACCGGCAACGTCGCCACCGAGGACGTCCTCTACCTGCTCGAGCGCGAGGGCGTCGACACCGGGATCGACCTCGAGGGGCTGATCGGGGTCGCGCAGTGGCTCGAAGGGCTGCTCGGCCGCGAGCTCCCCGGCCGGGTCTACCGCGCCGGGGGCTTTCCCGGCTGACCGACCCGCACGACTCCCGCCGCCGCCAGTGCCTCGATCTCGGCCCCGTCGTAACCCGCCTCGGCGAGGATCTCGGCGGTGTGCTCGCCGAGGAGCGGAGGGTCGCTGCGATGGAGGACGCGCTCGCCGTCGGCCGAGAACGGAGGCGCCACGATCGTCCCGCCCGCCAGCTCCTGGAGCATCCCCGTCGCCCTGGTCTGCTCGTGCCCCGCGACCTCGCCGACGTCGAGGACGGGCGAGGCGGGAACTCCTGCGCCCCGCAGCCGCTCGAGCAGGTCGTCCGACGCGTGCTTCGCGATTCGCGCGCGCAGGAGCTCGACGAGCTCGTCGCGATGCTCGACGCGCAGCGGGTTCGAGCCGAAGCGAACGTCGGTCACGAGGTCGGGGGCGTCGAGCACGGCACAGAGCGACGCGAAGAGGCGGTCGTTCCCGGCGACGATCATCAGCTCGCCGTCCGCAGTGGGGAAGACCTCGTAGGGGGCGATCAGCGGGAACGCCGTTCCGTGGCGTCCCGGCGTCGCGCCTCCGGCGAGCACGTCGGACAGTTGGTAGGGGAGCAGCGAGAGCGCCGTCTCGTAGAGCGAGAGGTCGAGCGTGCGTCCCTCGCCCTCGTGGAGCGCAGCCAGGATCGCGAGCGCCGCCCAGACGCCCGTCCCGATGTCGATCAGCGAGACACCGACGCGGACCGGCGGATGGTCTTCTTCTCCGGTCACGCTCATCAGCCCGGCCGCCGCCTGCATCAGGGGGTCGTAGCCGGGCTCGGCCGCGAGCGGCCCCTTGCGGCCGAAGGCGCCGATCGTGCAGTAGACGAGCTTCGGGTTGCGCGCGCGCAGGTCGTCGGGCCCGATCCCGAGCCGCTCGGCGGTGCCGGGACGGAGGCTCTGGACGGCGACGTCCGCCCCCTCGGCCAGCCGCAACAGCGCTTTGCGGCCCCGCTCGTCCTTGAGATCGAGCGCGAGCGAGCGCTTCCCTGCGTTCGCGGAGAAGAACATGACGCTGCCGCCTTCGAAGAACCGGGGCCCCCAGTCGCGGGCCTCGTCGCCCCGGCCCGGGTGCTCGATCTTGACCACGTCGGCTCCGAGCGAGCTGAGGATCTCGGTCGACGTCGGGCCCGCGAGCGAGCTCGTCAGATCGAGGACGCGAACGCCCTGGAGGGGTAGGAACGGCACGGCCGACATCATCGCTGGAAGGATGAGGCCGTGTTCGAGACCTTCGTCGACGCGGTCTCCGGCTCCTCGTGGAGTTACGGCGTGGTCTTCCTCGTCGCGATGCTGGACGCGTTCTTTCCGCTCGTACCGAGCGAGGCGACCGCGATCGCGGCAGGCGTCGTCGCCGGAGCGGGCGACCTGCGCCTCGAGTTCCTGATCCCGGCCGCAGCGCTCGGAGCGATCGTCGGAGACAACATCTCCTACGCGGGCGGCCATTTCTTCGGGCCGCGGGTGATCAAACGGTTCTTCTCCGGCGAGAAGGCCCAGAAACGGTTGCGCTGGGCGGAAACGCAGCTCGAGCAGCGAGGCGGCTACCTGATCGTGGTCGCGCGCTTCATCCCAGGCGGCCGGACTGTGACCACCTTCGTCGCGGGCACGCTCGACGCGATGTCCTGGTGGCGCTTCATCTTCTTCGACGCGATCGCCGGCGCGATCTGGGGGTCGTACACGGTTCTGCTCGGCTACTTCGGCGGCAAGACGTTCGAGGAGGAGCCCTGGAAGGGACTTCTCCTCGCGTTTGCGATCGCGGTCGCCGTCACGGGAGTGGTCGAGACGGTGCGCTTCCTGCGTCACCGTCGCGCGAGGCACGCCTGAGCCCGAGGGCCGCGACGTCGTCCTTGACGATGAAGACCGCCAGGACGAGGATCACGAGCGCGAGCAGGCCGTGGAGGCCGCCGACCCACTCGCTCGAGTCGGTCAGGGCGATCTGGATCGTCCCGATCGCGGCCAGCGCGAAGGCGTGGCCGATCCGGCCCCAGTTGCGCCACCACGCGCCGAGCGCCGCGAGGAAGACGAGCACCTCGGCCAGGTGCGTGATGCTGCCGACCGCCTGGTGCGCGTCGAGCGCGTCGACCGCGCCGAAGAAGTACGCCGCGATGAAGTAGACCTGCAGCCAGACGCCGAGAAGGACGAGCCCGGCCAGAACGAGTTGAAACCACGTGAATGTCCGTTTCATGGCGGCGAGCCTACGGAGCGCGCCGGATAGCGTGGGAGCATGAGGATCCACGTCACCGGCGCGACCGGCTACCTCGGCTCGGAGCTCGTGGTGCTCGCCCCCGGGGCGAGCACCGAGCGAGTGGACGTGCGGGACGCGCACTCCGTCGACGCACTCCTCCGGCGCGTCCGTCCCGACGTCGTGATCCATACCGCGTACCGGCAGGACGGCCCGGAGAGACAGGAGGTCAACGGCGACGGATCTCACAACGTCGCCCGTGCAGCGGCACGGGTAGGAGCTCGCCTCGTCCACCTCTCCTCCGATGTGGTCTTCGACGGACGCAAGGGCGCGCCCTACGTCGAGGACGACCCCCTCTCACCCGTCAACGACTATGCCCGCTCGAAGGCGGAGGGCGAGCGCCGGGTCGCGGCCGCCCATCCGGGGGCGCTGATCGTCCGGACGTCGCTGATCGTGGGCGGGAGCAAGCCGTCGAAGCACGAGCTCGCTGCGGTTGCGGGCGGCCCGTGGTTCACGAACGAGATCCGGTCCCCGGTGCAGGTCACCGATCTCGCGCGCGCCCTCCTCGAGCTGGCCGAGCTGGACGTGTCGGGGCCGTTGCATGTCGCGGGCGCGGACGATCTCTCCCGGGCCGAGCTCGCGGAATTGATCGCCGGCAGGCGCGTCGAGACCGCCGCGGCGCCGCCGACCCGCCCGCTCGACTGCCGGCTCGACTCCTCGCGCGCCCAGGCGATGATTCGGACTCGGCTCCGCGGTGTACGTGAGGTCCTGTCATGAACCGACTCAAGGACGAGACGAGCCCGTACCTCCTCCAGCACGCCGGCAACCCGGTCGACTGGTACCCGTGGGGCGAGGAAGCGCTCGCTCGCGCGCGCGGCGAAGACAGGCCGATCCTGCTCTCGATCGGCTACGCGGCCTGTCACTGGTGCCACGTGATGGAGCGCGAGTCGTTCGAGGACGAGGGCACCGCCGCCCTGATGAACGAGCGGTTCGTCAACATCAAGGTCGACCGCGAGGAGCGTCCCGACCTCGATGCCGTCTACATGGAGGCGGTCGTCGCGCTGAGCGGGCAGGGCGGCTGGCCGATGACCGTTTTTCTGACCCCGGACGGTGAGCCGTTCTACGGTGGCACCTACTTCCCGCCGGAGGAGCGGCACGGGCTCCCGAGCTTTCGCCAGGTCGTGACCTCGATCGGCGACGCGTGGCAGGAGCGGCGCGACGACGTCGCCCGCTCGGCGGCGCAGCTCGTCGAGGCCGTGCGTCACTCGGCGTCGCTCCGGGCCTCGAAAGAGCCTCTCTCCGAGTATCTCGTCGGCGAAGCCGTGCGCGGGATCGGGCAGCAGTTCGAGCCGGCCTTCGGGGGCTGGGGACGGGCGCCGAAGTTCCCGAACGCGCCCGTGCTCGAGTTCCTGCTTCGCCGCGGGGAGACCGAGATGGTCGTGAAGACGCTGGACGAGATGGCGCGCGGCGGGATGTACGACCTGCTCGGCGGCGGCTTCCATCGCTACTCGGTGGACGAGCGCTGGCTCGTGCCGCACTTCGAGAAGATGCTCTACGACAACGCCCTGCTCGCCCCCGCGTACCTGCACGGGTGGCTCGTCACCGGCGAGGCGCGCTACCGGAGGATCTGCGAGGAGACGATCGATTATCTCCTGCGCGAGTTGCTGCTCCCCGAGGGCGGCTTCGCGTCGGCGCAGGACGCGGACACCGACGGCGTCGAGGGGCTGACCTTCTCCTGGACGCCCGAGGAGGGCGCCCCGGCGGAGCTCCTGGAGCCGTTCGAGCACGGACGCTTCATCCTTCGCGGCGAGCTCGACCCGGAGCTGAAAGAGCGGCTCTTCGAGCAGCGCGAGCTGCGCCCGAAGCCGCTCCGGGACGACAAGGCGATCGCCTCGTGGAACGGCCTCGCGCTCGCGGCGCTCGCCGAGGGCGGGCGCAGGCTCGAGCGACCGGACTGGATCGAGGCCGCGGTCCGGCTCGGGGAGTTCGTGCTCGGACCGCTCTCGAGCGCCGACGGCGGCCTCGAACGGAGCTACCGCGAGGCCCGCACGAGCGGCGCCGGCTTCCTCGACGATTACGCGAACGTCGCGCACGGGCTGCTCGAGCTGCACGTGGCGACCGGCGGGCTCCGCTGGCTCGAGGAGGCGAACCGACTCGCCCGGCTCGCGGTCGAGCGGTTCGGCGACGAGGAGCACGGCGGCTTCTTCCTCGCCCCGGGCGACGAGCTCGTCGCCCGGACGAAGCCGCTCGATGACCACCCGCTTCCCTCAGGCAACTCGATGCTCGCCCACGTCCTCCTCAGGCTCGCCAGGATCTACGGCGACGACGAGCTCGAGCGGCAGGCGGTCGGGGTTCTTCGCCTCCTCCGGCCTGCGCTCGAACGCGCCCCGACCGCGTTCGGCTGGGGGCTCTGTGCACTCGACCTCTGGCTGAGCCCGCCACGCGAGCTCGCGATCGTCGGCCCTGTCGATTCAGCGGTTGCTCGAGCCGCGCTGGAGCCGTGGCAGCCGAACACCGTCGTCGCGGTCGGGCCGGGTTCGGGCGTCCCGCTGCTCGAGGGCAAGGGGCTCGTCGGCGGGGAGCCGGCCGTGTACGTCTGCCAGAGCTTCACGTGTCTCGCACCCGCCACCAGTCCGGACGCGCTCCGCTTCTAGAATTTCAACCGACTTGCTCACCGAGCGCCCCTTCACCGGCCCCGACGACCTGCCCGCGCTCCACGAGGTCGCCCGTGCGTCGATGAAGGCGGCGAAGCCGCTCTCGATCCCGCATGTCGGCGACGTCACCTGGGGCCTCTACCAGCACGAGCCCGAGCTCGCGACCCCGAAGGTGACGCGGATCTTCGAGCGGGACGGCCTGGCTGTCGCCTTCGGGATCCTCTGGCTTCCCCAGACGCTCCAGTGCGCGATCCATCCAGAGCACGGAGACGACGAGGTCTACGACGCACTGCTCGACTGGTTCGAGGCCTCGGCGGGAGACGAGCTCGACGGCGGCCTCGACGTCCAGCTCCTCGAGAGCGACGCCCGGCTCCGAGGAGCCCTCGAGCGGCGGGGCTACGAGCTGCTGCAGAGCGAGACGCGGTTCGAGCACCACGTTCGCTCGCTCGCGAACGCCGTCGAGGAGCCCGTGCTCCCGCACGGCTACACCCTCAGAGACGTCCGTGACGACGATCTCGAGCGGCGCGTCGAGGTGCACCGCGCCGCGTTCCACCCCTCGAAGGTGACCGTTTCCGCCTACCGCCTCTTGCGGACACTGCCGCCCTACCGCGCCGACCTCGACCTCGTCGTCGAGGCGCCGGACGGGAGTTTCGCCGCGTACGCGCTCGTCTGGCTGGACGAGGAGAACGGCATCGGCGAGCTCGAGCCGGTCGGCACGCACCCCGCCCACCAGCGACTCGGTCTCGGCAAGGCAGTCTGCCTCGAAGCCTGCCGGAGGCTGCGGGCGCTCGGCGCCGACACGGCCGTCGTCTACTCGCTCGCGGGCTACCACGCGGGACGGCTCTACGGAAACGTCGGCTTCGAGCTCGTCGATCACCACATCGAGTTCAGGCGTTCACCCTAACTTCGCCGTCTCCGGACGGTCCTACCTCTTGAAAGCTTCATTGTTCTCCGGCGGAGAACGGAGTAATCTCGCTCGGATGCAGGCTTTTACCATCACTGGAACGACTCACAAGAGGAGTGTTCATGCGTAGGGTCTCACTGGCATTGCTGGCTCTCGTCGGGGCACTCGCCCTGGCGATCCCGGCCGCGTTCGCCAAGGCGGACGGCACGACAGCGGATCCGGGCATCACCGCCCGGACGATCAAGATCGGCGGCACCTTCCCGCTGACGGGACCGGCCTCGAGCTACGCGCCGATCCCGCAGGCGATGAAGGCGTACTTCTCGTACATCAACGCGAGGAAGGGGCCTGACGGGAAGCGCGGTGTCTACGGCCGCCAGATCGTCTTCAACTACTTCGACGACGGCTACAACCCGGTCAACTCGGTTCAGCTGACCCGGAAGCTCGTCCAGGAGGACAAGGTCTTCGCGGTCGTCGGCTCGCTCGGCACCGAGGTGAACGAGGCGATCCAGCCCTACCTGAACCAGGTCAAGGTCCCGCACGTGCTCGTCTCAACGGGCGCCAGCGGGTTCGGTTCGAACTACAAGAAGTTCCCGTACACGATCGGCTGGCAGCCGGACTACATCGCCGAGGGCCGGCTCTACGGGCTGGACCTCGCGAAGAGGCCGAACGCGAAGATCGCCGTCCTGTACCAGAACGACAGCTACGGCAAGGACTATCTCTTCGGGCTCCGCTCGGCGCTCGGCAAGGCGAAGGCCGACCGGCAGATCGTGGGCGAGCAGGCCTACGACGTGCTCGGCGGCGCCACCCCGGCCTCGCAGCTCGCGCGGCTGAAGGCGACCGGGGCGGACACGCTCGTGATCTTCGTGACGCCGACGCCGACGATCCAGACGTACGCGATCATCCGTGCGCTCGGCTGGAAGCCGGATCAGATCTACCTGAACTCGGTCTCCGCGACAGACACGTTCATGACCGTGGCGATCGCCCGCTCCAGCGCGGCGACCGTGAACGGCTCGATCAGCGCGGCGTACCTGAAGGATCCAGCCTCGCCGGGCTTCGCCAACGACAAGACGGTGCAGCAGTACCGGACGCTGATGGCGAAGTACAACCCGAGCGCGAACCCGACGAACGGGCTCAACTTCTACGGCTTCGCCAAGGCGGACACGTTCGTCCGGGCGATGTACAAGGCCGGGAAGGCCCCGACGCGGGCCGGGCTCCTGAAGGCGCTCACGTCCTTCAACGAGACGAACCCCTACCTGCTTCCTGGGTCGCGTCTGAAGACGTCCACGACGGATCACTTCATCATCTCCCACCAGCAGCTGCAGCGGTTCACGGACAGCAAGTGGACGCTGATCGGCAAGCTGACGGACGGCCGCCCGCGCGGGTAGCAGTTCGACGGATCGGAAGGTGAAACGGGGCCGGCAATTCGCCGGCCCCGTTTCTGTCTAGGCTGCACTTCGTGGATTTCGCCCTCACCTCGGAGCAGGAGCTGATCCGCTCCTCGGCCCGCGAGCTGTGCCAGGCGGAGCTCGTCCCGCACGCGCAGGCCTGGGACGAGGCGGAGGAGCTGCCGCGCGAGCTCGTCGGGACGCTCGCCGAGGCGGGCTTCCTCGCTGCCGGACTCCCGGAGGAGCTCGGCGGCGGCGGGCTCGACTCCGTCTCCTACTGCCTGCTCTGCGAGGAGCTGGGCAAGGCCGACTCCTCGGTGCGCGGAATCGTCTCGGTCTCGAACGGCCTCTACGGGAAGACGATCGCGAAGTGGGGGAGCGAGGAGCAGAAGGCCGAGCACCTGCCGGGGCTCGCGAGCGGCGAGGCGCTCGGGTGCTATGCGCTCACCGAGCCCGGTTGCGGATCCGACGCGGCTGCACTCGCGACTCGCGCAGTGCGCGACGGCGACGACTGGGTGCTCACCGGCTCGAAGGTCTTCATCACGCTCGGCTCCTGGGCCACGACCGCGATCGTCTTCGCCCGCACCGGCGAGCCCGGCGCCCGTGGGATCAGCGCGTTCCTCGTTTCCACTGCCGCCCCTGGATTCGCGGCGACGCCGATGAAGGGCAAGCTCGGCCTGCGCGCCCAGGACACGGCGGAGCTCTCCCTCGACGGCGTCCGCGTCCCCGACTCGGCCCGGCTCGGCGACGAGGGCCAGGGCTTCAAGGTCGCGATGTCCGCGCTCGACAACGGCAGGATCTCGCTCGCCGCCGGCTGCGTCGGGATCGCGCAGGGCTGCCTGGACGCCTCGATCTCGTACGGCAAGGAGCGGAAGGCGTTCGGCCGGCCGATCGCGGGCTTCCAGCTGATCCAGCAGCTGCTGGCCGAAATGCACGTCGAGACCGAGGCCGCGCGCCTGCTCACGTGGAAAGCCGCCTCGCTCGCCGACGCCGGGCAGCCGTACACGACCGAGGCGGCGATCGCGAAGTGGTACGCGAGCGAGGCCGCCGTCCGGGCCGCGAACGCAGCCGTCCAGGTGCTCGGCGGCTACGGCTACGTGGACGAATATCCTGTTGCCAAGTACCTGCGCGATGCCCGCGTGACCACCCTGTACGAGGGTACGAGCCAGATCCAGACCCTGATCGTCGGCCGCGCCCTCACCGGCGAGGCCGCCTTCACCTGATTTTGTGCGCAAGATGAACATTCCCCTCCCGGGGAACGTCCATTGCGCGAAGACCCCTAAAAGGGGCCGCCCGCGGCCCAAGAACAAGGAGCTCCGATGCCCGAAGCAGTGATCGTCTCCGCCGTCCGCACCCCGATCGGGCGTGCCGGCAAGGGCTCGCTGACCGACGAGCGGCCGGACGACCTGCTCGCCTTCGCGATCCGGGAGGCCGTCTCCCAGGCGGAGGGGCTCGACCCCGCCGAGATCGAGGACGTGATCGTCGGCTGCGGCTTCCCCGAGCAGAAGCAGGGGATGAACCTGGCCCGGCGCGGCGCGCTCCTCGCAGGCTTGCCCGACACCGTGCCGGGAACGACGGTGAACCGCTTCTGCGCCTCCTCGCTCCAGACCGCGCGGATGGCCTTCCACGCGATCAAGGCCGGGGAGGGCACGGCGTACGTCGCCGCCGGGGTCGAATCGATCTCACAGGTGAACGGCTATCCGAAGGACGCGGACGAGCTGCATCCGCGGCTGATGGGTGAGAACGCGGTCGCGAACGTCTACATTCCGATGGGGATGACCGCCGAGAACGTCGCCGACCAGTACGACGTCTCGCGCGACGACATGGACCGGTTCGCGCAGCAGTCGCAAGAGCGTGCGGTCGCGGCGCAGGCCTCCGGCCACTTTGCGCGCGAGCTGACGCCCTACCCGAAGGCGGACGGCTCGGTGCTCGAGGCCGACGATGGCCCGCGCGCGTCCTCGACCTACGAGAAGCTGCAGGAGCTGGCGCCCGTCTTCCGGGACGACGGCAAGGTCACGGCCGGCAACTCGTGCCCGCTGAACGACGGCGCGGCTGCGCTCGTGATCATGTCCGAGGAGCGAGCCCGCGAGCTCGGCTTGACCCCACGGGCGCGGATCATCGCCTCGTCCGTCTCCGGGATCGATCCGGAGATCATGGGCGTCGGCCCAATCGAGGCCGTGCGCAAGGTGCTGAAGCAGGCCGGGATGACGATCGAAGACGTCGACGTGATGGAGCTGAACGAGGCGTTCGCGGCCCAGGTGATCCCGGTCTGTCGCGAGGTCGGCGTCGACCCGTTCTCGGACAAGCTGAACCCGCACGGCGGCGCCATCGCGCTCGGCCACCCCTACGGCATGACCGGCGCCCGGATCATGTGCACGCTTCTGAACGACCTGGAGTCGATGGATCGGACGATCGGGCTCGAGACGATGTGCGTCGGTGGCGGGCAGGGCATGGCGATGCTCGTCGAGCGCCTGCGCTGAGCCTCGCCGCAACCGCCCACCGGGTGGCCTCCGAATGGGGGCTCGAGCTGGGCCAGCCATTCGCGCTCGCGCTCCACTCGTTCGCCGCTCCGGCCGGCGACGGCGTGCTTAAGGTCATTCCGGAGGAGCACGTCGAGTCGGGTCACGAGGGCGACGCTCTCGAGCACTGGGACGGCGATGGCGCCGTGCGGCTTTTGCGCCGGGAAGGGCAAACACTGCTGCTCGAGCGCGCCCACCCCGGAACCGATCTCTCCGAGCTCGCGGAGGAGGAGGCGACCGCGCTCGCCGTCGAGGTCGCGCTCCGGCTCTGGCGGCCGGCCGGGACACCGTTTCGCTGGGTCGGCGACTGGCTTCCGCGCTGGCTCGACGAGGAGCCGAACCAGCTGACGCCCGTTGCACGCGAGCTTCTGGCCTCGCTCGACGTCGGCCGCTCGACGCTCGTGCACGGCGACTTCCATCATCACAATGTCCTCGCGTCCGGGCGCGGCCACCTCGCGATCGACCCGCAGCCGTTCCTCGCGGAGCCCGAGTTCGACGTCCCGACCTTTCTCTGGAATCCGTTGCCCTGCCGACTCCGGGTCGAGCATCTGGAGAGCCGGCTCGCGGCCTTCGTCGCCGCCGGGCTCGACGAGGAGCGGATCCGCAAGTGGACGGTGATCCGTGGCGCCTACCTGCAGCCGCAGGAGGCCGAAGCTCTACTCGCGATGCTCTAGGAAGCCGCGCATCTGCTCCCAGTAGGTCTCCATCGTCGTCTCGCGCGCCGGGTGGAGCGGGTCGTAGGGGATGTAATTGACGGTGCGGACGATCCAGCCGCCCTCGTCGAGGTCGAGGACGTTGATGCAGGCCGGCGCCTGCTCGAAGGTGCCGAAGTAGGTGCGGTCGCCGGAGAGCGCGTAGGAGAGAATGATTCGGTTGACGCCGCCGTGGAGGACGGCGAGCGCGGTGTGCCACTCGCGTGCGAGCAGGCGTTCGAGCGCAGGATGGACGCGGTCGAGCGCCTCGCCCAGCGACTCGCCGCCCAGGAAACGGGCCGACTCGTCCTTGATTCGGAGCGCGCCCACGAACTGCCGCTCCAGCTCCTCGGGCGCAACCGCGTCGAGGCGGCCGCCGCGCCACTCGGCGAAGTCGGGCCAGCGCTCGACCTCGTGGCCCGGCGCCACGATCGCGGCGGTCTCGGCGGTGCGCGGGAGGTCGCTCGCGACGACGAGGTCGAGCTCGACACCGGCGAGAGCGTCGCGCGCGGCCTTCGCCTGCTCGCGGCCGCGCGAGGTCAGCGGCACCTCCTCGGGGCTCACCGGCCGGCCGGTCTCGTCCACGTACGAGACCTCGGCGTGGCGCAGCAAATAGAGGCGTCGCCTCATTCGTACTTCGCGAGATGGCGCGGGTTCGAGACGCGGAGCTTTTGCGCGACCTGCTCCTTCAGGATCGCGACGGCGTTCTCGGGCACGTCGCCGGCCCGGATACGGCGGGCGAGCTCCCAGTCGGCCTCCTGCTGCTCCCCCGTCGCCCAGAGCTCACGCTCGGCGATCCCGAGCCCGTTGATCGCGACGAGCGTCCGGAACTTGAGCCGGTGGTCGTCGAGGATCGGGAGGATCTCCTCCTGGAGGAACTCGCGTACGGCCTCCGCCAGCTCCTGCGGTGTCGGGCGGTCATGCTGCATGTTCGATGAGGTCGAGCAGCTCGTACTCCATCTCGGCGGCGAGCCGGCCGAGGACGGCGAGTTCGACCGAGCGCTCCTGCCCGTTGAAGTGGCGGCGTGACTGGGTCAGGCAGCCGGTCGCCCACTTGACGTTGCCGAAGACCTCCCAGACGAGGAGCTCCTCGCGGGTCACCTCCCGGCCCGTCAGCTCCGCGTAGCGGTCGAGGTAACGGTCGAGATCGCCGACGCCACCGAGGTGCAGGTGGTCGGCGCCGAAGCGCCAGGCGCGAACGAGCGGCCAGGCGAGATCCTCGACCGGGTCGGCGAGATGCGCGAACTCCCAGTCGAGCACGGCGACGATCCCGGTGTCGTCCACCGCGATGTTCCCGATCCGCCAGTCCCCGTGGACGACCGTGAGCGGCCGATCCTTCGGCATCCGCTCCTTCACCCAGTGGAGGCCGAGCTCGATCGCGGGATGCGGCTCACCGACGGAGTCGAGCTCGGCGTAGAAGCGCTCTACCTGGTCGCCCGTCTCGAGGAACGGGAGCCGCTCCGGCGCGATCGAGTGGATCTTCGCGAGCTCCTCGGCGAGCTGGACGTCGAGGCCGGGCGGGGGGCTCTTGACGATTCGCCGGCCGATCGTCTCGCCCTTGATCCGCTCCATCACGAACGCCTCGCGGCCCTCGACCTCGCCCAGGTAGGCGATCGGCTCCGGAACCTTCACGCCCGCCTCGTGGGCGGCGCGGAGCACCTCGAACTCGTGCTGGAGCGAGAGCGTTCCCTGGTGGATGACGCCGCCTGCGGCGCGCCGGATCAGGAGCTCGCGCCCACTTGAGTCGACCGCCCAGGCCTCCTTCGAGGCGCCCCCCGCGAGGAGGACGGCTCGCTCTACCGGCGCATCGAGAGCCGCCGCAAAGGCTTCCTTCACAGGAGGAGCTCGGCCATCACTGCGAGCGCTTCCTTCTGCTTGGTCTGGACGACGAGCGTCGAGATCCCCGCCTCGCGCCACATCGAAAGCCGCTCCGCGATCCGCTCCTTGGGGCCGACGAGCGCGATCTCGTCCACGAGCTCGTCCGGGACGGCCATGGCCGCGTCGCCTTTGTGCCCGCCGAGGTATAGCTCCTGGATCTCGGCCGCGGCGCCCTCGAAGCCGTAGCGCTGCGTGAGCGAGTTGTAGAAGTTCTTCCCCTTGGCGCCCATCCCGCCGATGTAGAGCGCGAGCATCGGCTTCAGCATGTTGCGGCACATCTCGACGTCGTCGTCGACGAGCACGGGGCAGAGCGGCGCCACGTCGAAGCCCTCGGGCGCTGCCTCGAGCGAGGGGCCGTGCACCTCCCGGAAGCGCTGGGGCGAGAAGAAGATCGGGAGCCAGCCGTCGGCGATCTCGGCGGCAAGAGCAACGTTCTTGGGGCCGAGCGCGGCGAGGTAGATCGGGACGTCGCGGCGGAGCGGCTTCAGGATCAGCTTCAGCGGCTTGCCGAGGCCGGTCGCATCCTCGCCCGAGTACGGGATGTCGTAGTGGGCGCCGTGGTGCTCGACGGTCTCGCGGCGGAGCGCGGCCCGGACGATCTCGACGTACTCGCGGGTGCGGCCGAGCGGCTTGCCCCAGGCGACGCCGTGCCAGCCTTCCACGACCTGTGGGCCCGAGGTACCGAGCCCGAGGAGAACGCGCCCGTTCGAGAGTTGATCGAGGCTCGCGACCGTCATCGCGGTCGCAGCGGGGGTGCGCGCCGGCATCTGCATGATCGCCGTCCCGATCCCGATCGTCTCGGTCGTCGCGGCGATCCAGGTCGCGACCGTGACCGCGTCGGCGCCCCAGGCCTCCGACGTCCAGGCCGAGTGGAAGCCGAGCCGTGCGGCCTCCTGGGCGAGCTCGACCGATCCCATCGGGTCGTCGTAGCCGAGCTGGAGGGCGAGCTTCACAGCTGCGGCACCATTCCCTGCGCGCCCTCGACCCGCGGGCCGGGTACGTTCGGGAAACGAAACTGGAGCGGTTCGCGTCCGGGCTGGCAGACCCAGGCCTGACCCGTTTCCGGGCTACGCCCGGCCATCAGGATCGCCGCTGCGATCTGCTCCGGCTCCATCAGGGGAAAGCCTGCCGCATCGAGCTCGGCCTGTGCATCCTCGGTCATGGGCGTCCGCACGATTCCGGGACAGACCAGGTTGACCCGGATTCCGCACGGCTCGAGCACCGGCGCCAGCGAGCGGGCATAGCCGACGACGGCGTGCTTGGTCAGGACGTAGAGCGGATCCGACTCCATCGGAATCAAGCCCGCGAGCGAGGCGGTGACGACGAAGGCGCTCCCGCTCCTCATCCGAGCCGCAAGCGCCTGCGTCCCGAAGACGACCCCGTCGACGTTGACGCCGAGGATCCGCCGGTAGTCCTCGAGCGAGTCGTCTCCCCGCGCCAGGACGCCCGCGTTCAGACAGACGAGGTCGGCCGGCTCGACCGCATCCCAGGCGGCGCGATCGGAGACGTCGAACCCGTCTGCGAGGTCGAGCCCGCGCACCTGTGCGCCCTCGGCTTCGAGCAGCGCGACGAGGGCCCGCCCGATCCCGCCGGCGGCGCCCGTGACGAGTGCGGTCTCAGGGAACAAGAACGACCTTCCCGGTCGATTTCCGGGATGCGATCAGCTCGTGCGCAGCCTGCGCCTCCGCGAGCGGGAACTCGGCGCCGACGACGGGCTTGACCTGCCCGCGGCGCCAGAGCGCGAGCAGCTCGTGTACCTGCTCCTGGACGAGCTTCGGCTCGAACCCCATCAGGCGGCCGAGGTAGAAGCCCTGGACGCCGGTGTTCCGGCCGACGAGTCGCGCGGGGTCGACGGGCTCCCAGGCTCCGCCCGCGAAGCCGATCCCGATCGCGACGCCGAGGGGCCGCAGCGCTGTCAGACAGGCGGTGAAGACCGGCCCGCCGACCGGGTCGAGCGCGACGTCGACGTCGTCCAGTTCACCGATCTCCTCGTAGGTGATCGTGCGCTCGGCGCCGAGGCTGCGTGCGGTCTCGAGCTTCTCCGGCGAGCCCGCGGCGGCGGTCACCCGGGCGCCCATGAGCTTGGCGAGCTGGATCGCGGCCGTGCCGACGCCGCCGGCTGCCGCGGTGACGAGCACGTGCGTGCCCGGCTGGATCCGAGCCTGACGGTTGAAGGGGATCCACGCCGTCAGGAAGGTCGTGAGAAACGCTGCGCCCTCCGCGTAGCTCGCATCCGGCGGCAGGTCGAAGACCCAGTCGGGATCGACCGCGACCCGCTCGGCGTAGCCGCCACCGCTCGTCCGCACGAAGGCGAGCACGCGCTTGCCGTCGAGGTCGCCCGCCACCTCGTTGCCGAGGATCGTGGGGAGCGGCGGCGGCTGCGGATAGTGCCCGAGCCGGATCAGGACGTCGGCGAAGTTGATGCCTGCGGCGCGCACCTCGACGAGGGACAGACCCTCGGACGAGTCCGGCTCGGCCACGTCCTCCACGGACAGGGGCGCCCCTATCTCATGGAGGACGGCGGCTCTCACTTGCCGGTGAACTGCGGCTTGCGCTTCTCCAGGAACGCGACGACGCCCTCGGCGCCGTCCTCGCTCCCGATGCAGCGGATGAACGCCTGCGCCTCGCGGCGCATCCCCTCGGAGAGCGGGAGGTCGCGCGTCTCGGAGGCGAGCTCCTTGATCACGCCCATTGCGAACGGCGAGCGCTCCGAGAGCGTCCGGGCCAGCTCGAGCGCGGTCTCGAGCAGCTGCTCCCGCGGGACGGCTCGCTCGACGAGGCCCCACTCGTAGGCCTGCGCGCCCGAGATCGGGTCGCCGCCCAGGTTGAGCAGGAGTGCGCGCCCCTGGCCGATCAGCCGGGGCAGGCGCTGCGTGCCGCCGCCGCCGGGGATCAGGCCGAGCTTGATCTCGGGCTGGCCGAGCTGGGCGTCCTCGGCCGCGATCCGGATGTCGCACGCCATCGCGAGCTCGAGGCCGCCGCCGAGGCAGTAGCCGTGGATCGCGGCGATCACGGGCGTCCGGCCGGCGTCCATCCGGGCGGCCAGCTTCTGAATCCCGCGGGCCGACCCGCTCTCGGCCGCCTCTTCGATCGCCTCGCGCATCGCCGGGAACTCGGTGATGTCCGCGCCGGCGACGAAGGCCTTCTCGCCCTCGCCACGCAGCACGATCGCGCGGGTCTCGTCGGAGCGGTCGAGGCGGTCGTACTCCTCCTCGAGCTCCTCGAGCAGGCGGGACGAGAGCGCATTCACGGGTGGATGGTCGAGCGTGACGATCGCGACCGCGCCGTCCTCTTCGACCTTGACGTACTCGGGCATCTGACTCCTCCGGTGTGGTTAGCGAGGGCCCATTCGGAGCGCCCCATCCAGACGGATGGTCTCTCCGTTCAGGTACTCGTTCTCGACGATGTGCTTGACGAGGGAGGCGAAGTCCTCCGCGCGACCGAGCCGCTTGGGAAACGGGATCTGCGCGGTCAGGCTCTCGCGGATGTCCTCCCTCATCGGTCCGAGCATCGGCGTGTCGGACGGGCCTGGCGCGATCGTGACGACGCGGATCCCCTTGGAGGCGAGGTCGCGCGCGATCGGGAGCGTCATCCCGGCGACGCCGGCCTTCGACGCGGAGTAGGCGGCCTGGCCGATCTGACCGTCGTAGGCAGCGTTCGAGGCGGTGTTCACGATCACACCGCGGGTGCCTTCCTCGTCCGGCTCGCCCGCTGCGATCTTCTCCGCAGCGAGGCTGAGCACGTTGAACGTGCCGATCAGGTTGACCTCGATCACCTTGCGGAAGCGGTCGAGCGGGAAGCCGATCACCCGGGCGCCGCCCCCGATCCCGGCGCAGTTGACCGCGCCGTGGAGCTCGTCGCAGCCGTCCACGAGCGAGCGAACCGCCTCCGCATCGGTCACGTCGGTCTCCGGGAGGTCGGCGATCACGACAGTCGCCCCCTCGGCCTCGAGCATCGCCGCGGTCGCCTCCCCGAGGCCTGAGCGACCGCCCGTCACGATGAACGTCTTCCCCTCGATCTTCAAGACGGCATCGGTGTCCCGACGAACTGCTCGCGCAGCGCCGTCTTGCGGAACTTGCCGACCGCGGTCTTCGGGATCTCGTCCACGAACTCGAACGCGTCCGGGAGCCAGAACTTGGCGAAGCTGGGGGCGAGGAACTCGCGGAGCTCCTCGCCGGTCGCGGTCTGGCCCTCCCGGAGCACACAGACGGCGAGCGGCCGCTCGTCCCACTTCTCGTGCGGCATCGCGATCACGGCCGCCTCGGCGATCGCGGGGTGCGCCATCAGGGCGTTCTCCAGGTCGACGGACGAGATCCACTCGCCGCCCGACTTGATCACGTCCTTCGAGCGATCCTTGATCATCACATAGCCCTTGGGGTGGAACGAGGCGATGTCGCCGGTCTTGAACCAGCCGTCCGGCGTCCACCGCTCGGCCTGCTCGGGCGTCTCGTAGTAGGCGGACGCGACCCAGGGGCCACGCACCTCGAGCTCGCCCATCGCCTCGCCGTCCCAGGCGATCTCGTTCCCGTCGTCGTCGATCGCGCGCAGCTCCACGAACGGGAGCGGTAGGCCCTGCATCGCAACGACGTCGAGCTGCGTCTCCTCGTCGGCCGTCCGGAAGTCGCCGATGTAGTCGGAGGTGGTCGCGAGCGGCGAGGTCTCGGTCATCCCCCAGCCGTGCACGACGGTCTTGCCGTGTCGCTGCCTGAAGCCGGCGATCATCGCTCGCGGCGCGGCGGAGCCCCCCACGAGCATCGAATGCAACTTGTCGAGGTTCCAGCGATCAGGCTCCTTGTCGAGCATCCCGAGGATCCCCATCCAGATCGTCGGCACCCCGGCGGTGATCGAGACGCCCTGCTGCTCGAAGTCGTCGAGCAGCGTCTCCGGGTCGAGGAACGGGCCGGGGAAGACGAGCTTCGCGCCGACCATCAAGCACGTGTATGGATAGCCCCACGCGTTCGCGTGGAACATCGGGACGACCGGAAGGAGGGTCTCCGCCTCGGTCACATGGAGGCCGAGCGGGGCCGCGAGTGCCTGCCCAAGCGTGTGCAGGACGGTCGAGCGGTGCGAGTAGAGGACGCCCTTCGGCAACCCGGTCGTGCCGCTCGTGTAACACATCGCCGCAGCGGTGTCCTCGTCGACGCGTGGATCCTCGTAGGCGTCCGGATCGGCGCCGGCGAGCAGTTCCTCGTAGGAGTCCTCGACGACGAAGACGTGCTCGATCTGCGTCTTGTCCTTGAACTGCTCCCAGAGCGGGAGCAGCGAGCGGTCGACGATCACGGCCTTGTCCCCGGCATGCGTAGCGATGTAGCCGAGATCGTTCGGGTGCAGCCGCAGATTCAGCGTGTGGAGGACGTAGCCGCCGCACGGGATCCCCAGATAGGCCTCGAGGTGCTGGTAGTTGTTCCACATCAGCGTCGCGACCCGGTCGCCGGGCTCGAGCCCGATCCCCTTCAGCGCCACGGCGAGCTGCCGGGCCCGCTTGCCGAAATCGGCGAACGTGTAGGTGTGGAAGCTCCGGTCGGGCAGCCGCGTCACGATCTCCTGGTGCGGGAAGTACGTCTCCGCCCGCTTCAGGATCGTCGGGATCGTCAGCTGGAAGTCCATCATCAGGCCCTTCACGACGCGTCCCTTCCCGCTTCGACGCCGGCAGAGCCGGCATCTCCGCTCTTTTCCGGCTCCGTCGAGCCTACGCCGGCCCCGAAGCTCTGCCGTCGTTCGAGGTCTTCGGGATCGACGAGGTGGCCGTCGCGCTCGACGTAGCCGTCCTTCGCCCCGACGACGAGGAGCACGAGATCGGTGTCGCCCGCGTTCGAGATCTTGCGCGGAGTCGTCGACTCGACGTGGAAGAGCCCACCGGGCCCGAGCGTCTTCTCCTCGCCGTCGACCTCGATCCGGGCGGTGCCGCTGTGCACGAAATAGAGCTCGTCCTGATGGTCGTGGAAGTGGAAGAAGCCGTCGTGCCCGGGCGGGTAGACGAGCCCGTTGACCCCGAAGGCGGTGATCCCGAGCGGCCCTCTGACCTTTCTGAAGCCAGGCCCGTCGCCGAGCTCGTCGAGCGAAGAGAACGCGTGCGTCATCTCTACTGACCCCCTGCTTGTCGCGGCATGTCGGTGTACACGCGCTCGCCCTTGAAGCGTCGCGCGTCTCGATCCCACGGGAAGAAGATGGCGTTCCGCCAGGTCATCGTCTCGCCGGTCGGCTCGAGATCGAGCCATTTGGCGCTGTGCGTGCCGGTCACGATCGCCTCCTCTACGACTCCCTGCGGCCCGATCACGATGTTCTGGAGCTCGAAGACGATGTCCGGGAAGGCGGTCAGGAGCTCGGTGTAGAAGCGTGCCGCGCCCTCGTGGCCGTGCCAGGAGACGTCGTCCGGGTAGACGGTGTAGACGCAGTCCTCGGAGAGCGTTGCGAGGAGACCCTCGATCGAGCGCGCGTCTTCGGCCTTGGAGTGGGCCTTCCAGAGCTCGCGGATCTCGTCGACCTCGGCCGGGTCGACCTCCATCCGCATCAGCTCGAGCACTTCCGCCTTCGGAACCGGCATGACCCTCCTTCGTCGTCAGTCGAGGAGCGAAGCGGCGACGACGCGGCGCTGCACGGCCGCGTGGCCGCCGAACGCGTCGATCCACTGCGCGCGCTTGTAGTAGCGGTGGAGCGGGTGCTCCCACGTGAAGCCGATCCCGCCGTGCACCTGGATCGAGCGCTCGCACGCGCGGACCGCTGTCTCGGCGCACTGTGCTTTCGCAGCCGCCACGGCGACCGCGGCTCCGGGGTCGGACTCGGAGACGCTCCACGCGGCCCAGTAGGCGAGCGAGCGGGCGAGCTCGGTTTCCACGTAGGTGTCGGCGAGCGGGTGCGAGACGGCCTGGTAGCTACCGATCTTCTTCCCGAACTGCTCGCGCTGGGAGACGTATTCGATCCCGAGCTCGAGCGCCTTCTGGGAGACCCCGACGGCTTCGAGCGCGAGAGCGGCGAGCAGCCGCAGCCGCACCGGCTCCCAGTCGCCGTCGATCTCGTCGCCGTCGGCCGAGGCCAGGCGCCCGAGCGGGCGCGTCTCGTCGGTCGTCGCGAGCGACTCACCCGTCGCGGGGACGGAGCGCATTCCGTCGGTGAGAACCCGGTCGACATGGAGGAGGTCGGGGACGAAGCCGTCGACCTCGACCGACCACGCCTGCTCGTCGACCTCGGGGAGCGCGGGGAGGACGACCGCCGTCGTCAGGAAGGGGCCGGGATAGAGGGCGCGACCGGTCTCCTCGTAGAGGACCGCCTCGTCGAGGAAGGTGAGTCCGCCGCCGCCGCGCTCCTCGGGCACGGAGACGCCGAGCCAGCCGAGCTCGCGGAGCTGCGCGAGCGAGGCCTCGGGGTTCGCCTCGAGGAACGCGCGCGCCTCGCGGCGCAGCTCCTCCTGCTCCTGGCTGAAGGCGAAATCCATCTAGCGCGACCTCGGCAGCCCGAGCACTCGCTCGGCGATGATGTTGCGCAGGATCTCGGAGGTGCCCGCCTCGATCGTGTTCCCGCGCGAGCGGAGCTGCTGGTGCTGCCAGTAGCCCCCCATCCCCGTGTCGCTCTCGCCGATCAGCTGCGCTTCCGGGCCGAGCAGCTCGAGCGCGAGCTTCGTCACCCGCTGGTTCGCCTCCGACCACCAGAGCTTCGCGCCGGAGCCCTCGGGCCCGGGGATGCCGGTCTTCATCAGCGTCGACAGCGAGCGGTAGTTCGTGTAGCGCACCGCCTGGAGGCCGATCCACTCGCGCGCGATCGCGTCGCGCTGCACCTCGGTGGCGCCGCGCTCCTTCGCGAGCGTGACGAGCTTCCGGATCTGCGACTCGAGGCCGGCAGTTAGGGCGAAGCCCAGCGTCCCGCGCTCGTGCAGGAGCGTTGTCATTGCGACGCCCCAGCCGCCGCCGACCTCGCCGAGCACGTTCGAGGTCGGGACGCGGACATCGGTGAAGAAGATCTCGTTGAACTCGGCCTCGCCGGTGATCTGGCGGAGGGGGCGAACCTCGACGCCGGGCGAGCGCATGTCCACGATCAGGTAGGTCAGCCCCGCGTGCCGCTGCGACTCCGGGTCGCTGCGCGTGACGAGGATGCACCAGTCGGCGATGTGCGCGAACGACGACCAGACCTTCTGGCCGTTGACGACGAAGTCGTCCCCTTCGAGGATCGCGGTCGTCCGGACGGCGGAGAGGTCGGAGCCGGCGTCCGGCTCGGAGAAGCCCTGGCACCAGATCTCCTCGGTGGAGAGGATCTTCTCGAGCCGCGCCTTCTTGTGCTCCTCGGTGCCGTGGGCGATGATCGTCGGCCCAGCCATTCCGAGCCCGATCACTCCGAGGTGGGGCGGCGCCTCGGCGCGCGCCATCTCCTCGAGGAAGATCGCCTGGTGGCTGTAGGGCGCGCCGGCGCCGCCGTACTCCTTGGGCCAGGTGAGGCCCGCGTAGCCTGCCTCGTGCAGCTTCCGGCTCCAGTCGCGGCCGGCCTCCTCGAAGCGGCCGCGGCGCACCTCGTCGGTGAGGTTCTCGTCGACCCAGGAGCGGAGCTCCGCCCTGAACGCTGCCTCTTCCGGCGTGTCCCGCAGATCCACGGCGAGACTCTACGCGCTCGCGGCGGAGGCGACCATGGTCGAGTCGACGTCGCCGACGCTGCGGCCGCCCGAGAGCGCCAGCGTGATGTCGATCTCCGCCGCCAGCTGTCGGATCACGGCCTCCACGCCCGCCTGACCCCCGACCGCGAGCCCGTAGGCGTACGGCCGGCCGAGGAGGACGGCGTCGGCGCCGAGAGCGACCGCCTTGAGCACGTCGGAGCCGGTGCGGATCCCGCTGTCCATCAGCACCGTCGCCTCGGTGCCGACCGCGTCGCGCACCTCGACCAGCGCGTCGAGCGCCGCCACGGACCCGTCGACCTGGCGGCCACCGTGGTTCGAGACGACGATCCCGTCGACGCCGTGCTCGAGGGCGATCCGTGCGTCCTCGCCGGTCAGCACGCCCTTGACGAGGATCGGCAGCTCCGTGCGGTCCCGCAGCCAGGCGAGGTCGGCCCAGGTCAGGCCCAGATTCGAGAAGACTGAGAGCGCGCGCACGGACGCGGTGAGGACGTCGTCCTCGGGCGGCTGGTCGAGAGCGGCGCGGAAGACGGGGTCGCTGAAGAACTGCGCGAGGCCCTCGCCCTGGAGAAACGGGAGGTACCCGAGGCTGAGGTCGCGCGGCCGCCAGCCGAGCATCAATGTGTCGAGGGTGACGACGATTGCGCCGTAGCCCGTCGCGCCCGCCCGGTCGACGATGCTCCCGACGAGCTCACGGTCGTCGAACCAGTAGAGCTGATACCAGCGGGGCGTCTCGCCGAGCTCGGCCGCGACCTCTTCGAGCGGCGTCGAAGCGGCGCTCGAGAGCACCAGCGGGACGCCGGTCGCGCGCGAGGCCCGCGCGACCGCGAGCTCGGCATCCGGGTGCGCGATCGAGAGGACACCGATCGGGGCGAGCAGGAACGGGACCGGCGAGCGCAGTCCCAGCACCTCGACCGAGAGGTCTCGCTCGACGTTTCCCGTGAGCATCCGGGGCCTGAGGCGCCGGCGGTCGAAGGCGTCCGCGTTCGCGCGCATCGTCCGCTCGGAGCCGGCGCCGCCGGCGATGTAGCCGAACGGCCCAGGCTCGAGCTTCTCCCGCGCTGCCTCCTCCCAGGCGGCGGCCGTGACCGGCCACTCGCTCCCGCCCGAGAGGTAGATCGCATTCTGGGCCTGGCTTCCGGAGTCGAGCGGCACGTGCGAGACTCTATGCCGTGACCGAGCTCGCCATCGCACCGGAGGTCAGCGAACGCCGCCTCCAGGTGCGCGCGTTCATGGAGGAGCACGTCTACCCGAACGAGGCGGCGCTCGACCGCGAGGACAACGCGGCCGACGCGCTGATCGCGGAGCTTCGAGGCAAGGCGAATGCGGCCGGGATCTGGGCCCCGCACCTGCCGCCGGAGGCCGGCGGGACGGGCTCCGGCTTCATCGAGTACGCGCTCCTGAACGAGGAGATCGGCCGCTCGATGTGGGCGCAGCTCGTCTTCAACTGTCAGGCGCCGGACGCGGGGAACGGCGAGATCCTCCACATGTTCGGCACCCCCGAGCAGAAGGAGCGGTTCCTCCGCCCGCTCGTCGAGGGCACCGCACGCTCCTTCTTCTCGATGACCGAGCCGGACGTCTCCGGCGCCGACCCGACCTCGCTCCAGACGCGAGCCGTCGCCGACGGCGACGAATGGGTGATCGACGGGCACAAGTGGTTCTCGTCCTCGGCCGAGGGCGCGGCGTTCGGGATCGTGATGGCGGTGACCGACCCGGACGCGCCGCCGCACCGGCGGATGAGCCAGATCCTCGTTCCGGCCGAGACCCCCGGCGTCGAGGTCGTGCGTCCGATTCCCGTGCTCGGCCACGCGGGCCACGGCTGGTCGACCCACTGCGAGGTCCGCTACACGAACGTACGCGTCCCGCTCGAGAACGTGCTCGGCGAGCCGGGCGATGGCTTCCGGATCGCCCAGAAGCGCCTGGGACCCGGGCGGATCCACCACGTGATGCGCTGGCTCGGGCAGATGCAGCGCGCCTTCGAGCTGATGTGCACCTACGCGCTCGAGCGCGAGGTCGGCGGCGGCCCGCTCGCCGAGAAGCAGACGATCCAGAACTGGATCGCCGACTCCGCTGCCGAGATCCAGGCCTGTCGCCTGATGACGCTCGATGCCGCCCGCAAGCTCGACGAGGGCGACGAAGCCCGGGTCGAGGTTTCGCTGATCAAGTTCTTCGCCGCCCGCGTTCTCCACGACGTGATCGATCGCGCGATCCAGACCCACGGGGCTCGCGGCCTCACCGACCTGAGCCCACTCGGCCAGATGTACTTGAACGCCCGCGGTGCCCGGATCTACGACGGCCCCGACGAGGTGCACCGGATGGTCGTCGCCCGCCGGATCCTGAAGACGTTTGCCGACGGCGGCGTCTACGAGTTCGGCTGAGCTGGATCGACTGCCGCGCTAGACCGACAAGCGTTTCCGCTGCAGCTCGACCGGGATCGTGTTCACCTTCCACACGAGGCCGAGGCGGCGGAGCAGGCGGATCACGAGGCCGCCGATGTCGAGCTCCCAGGGCCGGAGGCCGTGGAACGCGGACGACGGGAACGCGTGGTGGTTGTGATGCCAGGACTCACCGAAGGAGATCCAGGAGAGCCACCAGACGTTCCGTGACTCGTCCTTCACCTGGAAGCGGCGCGAGCCCACGAAATGGCAGACCGAGTTGACCGACCACGTGATGTGGTGGAGCAGGAACACACGGATCAGGCCGCCCCAGAACATCGCCTGGAAGCCGGCGCCGAGGGTGCCGCCCCAGATCCAGCCGGCGATGAACGGGAGCACGAGGGAGGCGCCGACCCAGACCGGGAACAGGCGCGAGATCACGACCATCCCGCGGTCGGCGAGCAGGTCCTTCGCGTACTTCGTCCATTCCGCCCGGCCGACGTTGCGGAAGAGCCAGCCGATGTGCGCGTGCCAGAGACCGGCGAGCTTGCCGCGCAGCCCGGGGCCGAAGCCCGCGTGCGGAGAGTGCGGATCGCCCTCGCGGTCGGCGAAGTTGTGGTGCTTGCGGTGGTCGGAGACCCAGCGGATCACCGGCCCCTGCACGGCCATCGAGCCGAGCACGGCGAGCCCGTAGCGGATCGCCTTGTACGTCTCGTAGGAGCGGTGGGTGAAGAGGCGGTGGAACCCGATCGAGATCCCGAGCGTCGTCAGCGCGTAGCCGACCGCGAAGATGATCAGGTCGCGCCAGGTCACATAGCTCCCCCAGAAGAGGAAGATCGAGGCGACGAAGGCGACGAAGGGGAGCGTGACACCGAACAGGTTCGTGATCTTCTGGCCGAAGCTCATCTCGAGCGCGCCGTTGATCTCGGGGTTGATCTCGCTCATCGACAGAGGAGAGTAGCGTCCTCGTTGCCTCTGTCGCGCCGCGACCTTAAGGTACCCCGACGCATGGCCCTCCTCTCGCTGCGGAACGTCACTCGTCGCTTCGGCGGCATCGTTGCCCTAGACGGCGTCTCCTTCGACGTGGGCGAGGGGCAGATCGTCGGCCTGATCGGCCCGAACGGCGCCGGCAAGACGACGGCGTTCAACGTGATCACGCGCCTCTATACGCCGAACGAGGGCGAGGTCGAGTTCGACGGCGAGAACCTCCTCAAGGCCCGCGTGCACGGGATCGTCGGGAGGGGGATCGCGCGCACCTTCCAGAACGTGGAGCTCTTCAAGACCATGAGCGCGCTCGAGAACGTGCTCGTCGGCGCCCACACCCGAGGCTCGGGCAGCGAGGCGCAGGCGCTCGAGGCACTCGACTACGTCGGGCTCGCGCCGATCGCGCGCCGCCCGGTGGCCGGCCTTCCCTTCGGGACGCTGAAGCGCGTCGAGCTCGCGCGGGCGCTCGTCGCGCAACCGAAGCTCCTCCTCCTCGACGAGCCCGCGGGTGGGCTCAACCACGAGGAGGTCGAGGAGCTCGGACGCTTCATCCAGCAGATCCGGGACGACCGCAAGCTGACCGTCCTTCTCGTCGAGCACCACATGAATCTCGTGATGGGGATCTCCGACCACGTGCACGTCCTCAACTTCGGCAAGACGATCGCCGACGGAGCGCCCGCCGACGTCCGTGCCAACCCCGCCGTGATCGAGGCCTATCTGGGCGCGGACGAGCAGCCCGCCGCCGCCGAGCCCGAAAGGACGGAGGGAGAGTCGAATGGCGCTGCTCGAGCTTAAGGACGTCGAGGCCCGCTACGGCCAAGTGCGGGCGCTTCACGGCGTCTCGCTCGCGGTCGACGAGGGCCAGATCGTCGCCGTCCTCGGGGCGAACGGGGCCGGCAAAACGACGACCCTGCGCGCGATCTCGGGAACGGTCCGCCGCTCGGGTGAGATCGTCTTCGACGGCAAGAAGCTCGGCCGGCGCGGGCCAGAGGCGGTCGCGAAGCTCGGCGTCGCGCACGTGCCCGAAGGCCGAGGCACCTTCTCCGAGCTGTCGGTGACCGAGAATCTCCGGCTCGGCGCGTACACCCGCCGCGGCTCGCACGAGGCGGACATGAAGCGGATGGGCGGCTACTTCCCGTGGATCGACGAGCGCCGCGAGCAGCACGCGGGCACCCTCTCCGGCGGCGAGCAGCAGATGCTCGCGCTCGCCCGTGCCCTGATGAGCCGGCCGCGACTGCTCCTGCTCGACGAGCCCTCGCTCGGGCTCGCGCCGCTCGTCACCCGTGAGATCTTTCGGATCGTGAGCGAGTTGAACGAGGAGGAAGGCTTGACCGTGCTCGTCGTGGAGCAGAACGCCAAGATCGCGCTCCAGGTCGCCGAGCGCGCCTACGTGCTCGAGGTGGGCGAGGTCGCAGTCTCCGGAACGAGCGACGAGCTCGCCCGCGAGGAATCCGTCCGCAAGTCCTACCTGGGGTACTAGTCATCGCCGCTTTCTTCCAGCAGGTCGTCTCGGGTCTCGCCTCCGGTGGGATCTACGCCGCGCTCGCGCTCGCGCTCGTCCTGATCCACCGCGCGACCGGGGTGATCAACTTCGCCCAGGGCGAGATGGCGATGTTCACGACCTATATCGCGTGGACGTTGACCGCGAACCACGGCTGGTCGTACTGGCCGGCGTTCATCGTCACCCTCCTCTTCGCCTTCACGCTCGGCCTGGGGATCCAGCGGATCATCATCCGCCCGATCGAGCGCGCCTCCGTCCTGACGACGGTGATCGTCACGATCGGGCTCGTTCTCATCTTCAACGGGGCGGCGGGATGGATCTGGTCGGCCGAGATCCGCGCGTTCCCGAGCCCGTTCCCGAACGAGACGTGGCGCGTCGGCGGCGTCGCGATCTCGCAGCAGGACGTGGGCACGATCGCGGTCGTGATCGTGCTCGTCGTGCTCCTCGGCGCCTTCTTCCGGTACACGAAGATCGGGCTCGCGCTCCGGGCGGCCGCCCTGAATCCCGACGCGAGCCGGCTCGTCGGCGTCCGGGTCGGCTGGATGCTCGGGATCGGCTGGGGACTCGCCGCGATGCTGGGCGCCGTGGCCGGGATGCTCGCCGCGCCGACCGTCTTCCTCGACCCGAACATGATGCAGGCGATCCTGATCTACGCCTTCGCGGCCGCGGTTCTGGGCGGGATCGACTCGCCCGTCGGCGCGGTCGTCGGCGGGCTCCTGCTCGGGGTCGGGCTCAACCTCGTCGGCGCCTACATCGACTTCGTCGGGGCCGACCTGCGCCTGCCGGTCGCACTCCTGATCATCTTGATCGTCCTCCTCGTCCGGCCCGCCGGGCTCTTCGGGAAGGCCGTGGCGAGGCGGGTATGAGGCGACCCGACATCCGCCGCGCCGACCTCCTCCGGATCGGGACGTTCCTGCTCGCGGTCGTGGCGATCTTCCTGCTCCCGCGCCTGATCAGCGACTTCCGGGCGCAGCAGTTCGCCTACGTCGGGATCTACCTGATCGCCCTGCTCGGCCTGAACGTGCTCACGGGTTTCACGGGTCAGATCTCGCTCGGGCACGGAGCCTTCATGGCGATCGGGGGCTATACGACGGCGATCCTGATCTCCGATCAGGGCCTGAAGATCGGCTCCCACGTCTTCACGAGCGACCTCAAGGACATCTACACGATCCCGCTCGCAGGCCTCGTCGCCGGGATCGCCGGGTTCCTCTTCGGGTTCCCGGCTCTGCGCCTGACCGGTCTCTACCTCGCGCTCGCGACGTTCGCGGTCGCGGTCGCAACGCCCGCGCTGATCAAGAAGTTCGAGACGTTCACCGGCGGTGGCGGCGGCATCAACCTGTTCGGAATCCCCGGGCTGACCGCGGCGATCGAGCCGGTCCGGATCCCGATCATCGGGAGCGAGCTCGGCTTCAACGAGTGGCTCTACTACCTGAGCTGGTCGGTCGCCCTCGCGATGTTCGCGGTCGCCTGGGGCCTCCTCCGCGGCCGCCTCGGCAGGGCCTTCCGGGCGATCCGGGACAGCGAGCTCGCTGCCGCGTCGTCAGGGGTCAACCTCGCCCGCTACAAGACGCTCGCCTTCGGGATCAGCGCCTTCTACGCGGGCGTCGCGGGCTCGCTGCTCGCGATCGCGACCACGTTCGTCAATCCGGACACCTTCCCGATCACGCTCTCGATCTTCCTGCTCGTGGGGGTCGTGGTCGGGGGGCTCGGCTCGCTCTGGCCGCTCGTCGTCGGTGCGATCTTCATCCAGTTCCTGCCCCTCTGGGCCCAGAGCCTGAACGGCCCGCTGCCCGACACGCTCCTCTTCTTCGACGTTCCGGACTTCAAGGCGTCCGGTGCACCCGCGGTCGTCTACGGGGTGATCCTGATCCTCGTCATGCTCGCGTTCCCCGGCGGCGCCGCCGGG
>Ga0136611_10000040_pt1 | contig 68491 bp, 61 predicted proteins | sample AntDrymUQ2232306_2_FD_106645 | JGI IMG/M metagenome (GOLD analysis project Ga0136611, IMG submission 106645) | Polar desert sand microbial communities from Dry Valleys, Antarctica - metaG UQ223 (23.06) | ecosystem: Environmental > Terrestrial > Soil > Desert | place: Antarctica: Dry Valley... | reverse complement strand
GATCTCCGAGATTATTCTCAGCAGCTCTCCTACGCTTGCCTCGTAGACTCTCGCATCGAGGGTTATTTCCTGCGCGCGGCCGATCTCTCTGCGAACGAGCTCGGCGGTCGCGAGGGCCCTCGCCGCTGGCGAACTAATTATGGTGTCCACGCGAAGCGCTCGCTCGCGCATCAGTGCGCCCATAAACGGCGCGGCCTTGAGACCTCGTGGATTGAGCGGCCGTTCAAAATCGCTCAGGGACGCATCGTCCCAGCTGGATTTTGCGTGCCTCAGCAGATAGAGAGTTTTCATTGAATCCGTGCGTCATGCGAATTCTAGCCTGATACCATCGCACCGGCAATGTGATGCGTGAAGATTGAGTTTACGGCGGGTGTAAAGCGGCAAGGGGCGCTGTTACAATTGGACTCAAGTGGAAACATATTTTCATCTCGTGAGCGATGCCGAATCGCTGAAAAAAGCGTGTGCAGATCTTGCAGACGCCGAGCTGCTGGGCTTTGACGTCGAGACGACAGACCTCGACCCGTACCGAGGCGACCTCCGTCTGATCCAGCTCAGCGATGGACAAAAAACTAAGGTAATCGACCTCAAAGCCTTTCGCGGAAAGGGCGATCTTAAAACGCTGCCGGAGCTTGCACCGCTTCGCGAGTTTCTGGCCTCACCGCGTCAGCGTAAAGTCGCTCACAACGCAAAGTTTGACTGTAAATGGGTTAGGCATCACCTCGGCATCGAGGTGGGCAACATCTACGATACCTATCTCGCCAGTATTTTGATCGCGGCAGGCGAAGGCGAACGGCGACACGGCCTCGCGGATGTCGTGCAGGTTTTCCTCCAGCGAACCCTCGATAAAACCGAGCAGGTAAGCGACTGGTCGGCAAATGAGCTTACGCAAAGTCAGGTTGAATACGCCGCCCGCGATGCCGCCGTAATGCCCGAGGTTTACGAGAAGCTGAATGAGCGCATCGAGCAGGACGCGCTCGGCGACGTACTGGCCCTCGAGAACGACTGCGTTGTGCCTGTCGCGGAGATGGAGCTAAACGGCTTTTATCTCGATCAGATGCGTTGGCGCGAGCAATTGGATAAGGTCGTCAAGGAACAATCGAGGAGCGGCCTTGAGCTCCAGGAGTTGCTTGCCGCGGGCGTTGCACAGGCTTCGCTCTTCGGTCGTGCGGAGATCAATCTTGACTCGCAGGCGCAGGTGAGCGAGGCGCTTCTGAATCTAGGCGTGCCGATTCCCAACACCACGCGTGCATGGGAACTGCAGCCGCTCGCGGAGAAATTCCCCGTGGTCGAGAAGCTGCTCGAGTATCGCGGGTTTGCCAAGGCGTCGCAGAGCTTTGGGGAAAACATCCTGGAATTTGTCGAGCCGTCGACGGGCCGAATCCACGCGGATTTCCGCGCGATCGGTGCACCGACCGGGCGCTTTTCCTGCTCGCGTCCAAACCTGCAGCAGATACCGCATGAGGCGGAATACCGGCGCTGCTTTCGCGCGCCCGAGGGCCGGCAACTCGTGATTGCGGACTATTCACAGATCGAGCTGCGAATCCTCGCGGATTTTAGCGAGGACGCAAACTTTATAGCGGCATTCGAGTCGGGTCAGGATTTCCACGCGGCGACGGCTGCCCAGGTTTTTGGGATAAAGGCTGAGGACGTGTCGGACGACCAACGCTCATTTGCCAAACGCCTCAATTTTGGCGTTGTGTATGGGATCGGCGCCTCGCGTTTTGCAATGATGACGGGCCTCTCACAGTCGGAGGCGGAGAATACGCTCCGGAAATATTTCGCGACGTATCCGCGTCTCGACGAATGGCTGCGTACGGCAGCCGCGACCGCGAAAGAAACGCGGATGACGCGTACGCGCTCAGGGCGCCTTGCAAAATTCCGCTTTGACGAAAATGACCGGGCCTCGGTCGCTGCCGCTCAGCGGTATGCCAAGAATATGCCCATACAGGGCACGTCGGCCGACATTCTAAAACGCTCCCTGCGGCTGCTCCATGACGACATCAGGTTTTCATCCGCCCGCCTCGTAAATATCGTCCACGACGAGGTCATCGTCGAGTGCGATGCTGCCGACGCGGAAGCGACCAGACTCAAACTCGAGTCGGCAATGACACGTGCCGGCAGCGAGTACGTTACGCGCGTCCCCGTCAAGGTCGATATCCGTACCGCCGACGCGTGGGCCAAGTAGCCGCGGCAAAAGATTCGTCGTGCGTCGTGTGATTGCCGAGCTAACACAGAAGAGGAATAAACCTATGAAAAGATTTTCAGTTCTTCTAGGCCTCCTTACATTGATTGTCTTACCTGTGGCGGCACAGACGAAAGGCATTGCTAAAGATGAAAAAGCCATAAAGAGCATCGCTCTGAATTTTCAAGACGCGTGGAATCGGCACGATATGAAAGCACTCGCCGCGCTCGTCGCAGAAGATGTGGACTTCATTACCGTCGGTGGAACTTGGCTGAAAAGTCGAAAAGACTTTGAGGAGCATCACGCTAAACTTCATGGGATGCCGTTCAAAGAAAGCGTTTGGACGACGAAAAGCACTAAAGTTAAATTCATCAAACCCGATGTGGCAATAGCTCACGTTGAGTGGGGCATGAAGGGCGACAAAGACCCTGATGGAACATCGCGCCAACCGCGACAAGGGATATTTACGTGGGTGGTAGAAAAGCGGAAAGGAATGTGGTTACTAATCGCTTCTCAGAACACAAATATCCGAGAGCCATTGCCTACCAAGTGAGTTGGCATAACAATTCAATGTACGTGAGGCGGAAACAGCGAGTTTGTATCGCGTCGTGTCGTTTCTTTCAGCTTGTGTGGTGGCGGTTTCGCCCCACGTCATATCAATAGTTAGGCGGTCACCATAATTGAATCTTTTGGAGGAGAAAAGAAGATGGATCATCACGAATCCCTAGAAGGTAGCTCGCCAAGTACGACTACCAGACCAGCTTACATTTCCCATTACGGCATCCGCGCAAAGCGATTCAAGGAAATGATAGCGTGGTACCAGTCTGTGTTCGATGCCAAGATCCAGCACCAAAACGAATTCCTGGCCTTTATCACCTTCGATGAGGAGCATCATCGGCTGGTGATCTTTGAGGATCCCGCCACAGTTGACAGGCCGGCAACCGCTGCCGGTGTCGATCATATAGGTTATGGGGTGGCGAACTTCGGCGACCTGGTTGTGACCTACGAGCGCCTTAAATCCGACGGCATCAAGCCGTTCACGCAATTGAATCACAGGTTCACGACCTCGCTCTACTACCATGACCCTGACGGTAACGAGGTCGAAATGAGCGTGGATAATTTCCCCACAAAAGAAGAATGCTACGCTTTCGTGAAGAGCGAACAGATGGCGGAGATTGGCAAGCCGCCGTTCGGCTACGACTTCGATCCCGACGAACTTGCAAAGCTGTATCACCAAGGTGCGACGCAAGAAGCATTGGCGCGGATAGGATTACCTGCTAATCACTAGCAGCGTGGCGGGCCGCAAAACATGCTCTTTTAATCATCCCTACTATTCAGTAATAGGAGAAAAATCAATGAAGAAAATGCTCATAATTATCGTGATAGCAATTGCCGCGTCACCTATTGCGTTTGGTCAAACGAAACGGTCAAGAGTCACAGACAATTCAGTTGAAACGCAGATTATCGCTCTGGAAAAACAAGGATGGGAAGCGTGGAAAAATAAAAACAGTTCCTGGTTCCAAACTAATCTTACGGAGGACGCTTTGTTTGTCAATTCAGATGGCGTAGCGAATAAATCGCAAGTCGTTAAATTTATGGGCAGCGAGTGTGAAATAAAAAGTTACTCGCTGGACGACTTCAAGTTTCTAATGCTTGACAAGAAATCGGCTTTGATAACTTTTACGGGAATGCAGGACGGCGTGTGCCGCGGGAAAACGCTACCGGCGAGCGTTCACGGGTCAGCGGTTTATGTCAAACGCGGCGGAAAATGGCTCGTTGCCTTTTACACCGATACACCGGTAACCAAATAGGGTTGTTTTCGCACGGCTAGAGTAGGGACAATCGGCTCTCTAGCTAAACGCGCCGCCCGACAAATCATTGAACGCGAGGGCCAAACAGCGACTTTGTTATTTACGTTGTCCGTTTCTATTTGACGGTGTGTGGCGACGGTTTCGCCCCACGCCATCTCAGCCGTTAGACACTTATATATTGAACACGCAAGATTACATATAGGGAAAGGAGTTGAAACTTATGCCAGAGAAAAATATCAGTGATGAGCAGCAGGTGAGGCGGCTGGAACACGAATGGATTGACGCATTCATCCGAGCTGACACTGAAACTCTTGAACGCATCCTAGCCGCCGACTTCATCTTTACTGACCCGCAAGGAAATCTGTTGACCAAAGCCGAGTGGATAGCAGACATGACATCCGGCGAACTCACCTTCGAGTCCATCCACATTGACGATCTTCAGGTTCGGATGGACGGGGACGCGGCGGTAGCGAATGGGCGCGTGACAGTGAAGGCACAATCTAAGGAGGGCGGGTTTAACGGGCAATACTGCTATACCGATATGTACGTGAAGCGAAACGGGCGGTGGCAGGCGGTGGCAGAGCAGGCTACCCTGCTCTCACAACAATAATCGCAAGGCTATTAAGGGCGCGGCCGTATCTAACAAGTCATTGGAGCGGACGCACAACACCGTAGCATTCATCTTTGACATTGAATGCGCCCGCTCAATTCGGGCGTTATGCTTTTTTCTCGTCGCTATAATCACTTAAGGAGGAACACGAAATGCGAATATCCAAGAATGACATTCCAGTTAGAATCAATGCGCCGGGTGCGGTAGCTCGCCAAAAGATGAATTTTGGCGATCCTCCGGATACGGCAAAATGAGCGGTGAGTATTTTTCTTTAGCCGCTGGGGCGGATATTGCTCCACTGCTCAAGGGGCTCGAGGGCGATCTGTGTCAATCTCCGCATTGGGGCTACCTTTTGGAGGGACAGATTACCGTGACATACGCAGATGACACAGAGGAAGTCGTCAGGAGCGGCGACTTATTTTACTGGCCGCCCGGACACACGGTGAGAGTCGGCGAAGATGCGGAGGTGATTTTGTTTAGTCCGCAAAATGAACACAGCAAGGTTATAGACCACTTGCGGGACAAGATGACTGGCTAACGTCGAAGACATCGGCGACAAGCATAAGAATTCGACGCCTTTAGAGGCGACTCCGCCCAATACAAACAGCTCAGCGCCCTCGAATTCAAGCAACAGAAGATCTAGGCACCAGCCAAAATAGTTCTGTAACGCGAACCGCGTATGTCGAAAAGGCCTCCGCGGTTCATTTTTGCCTCCAGCAGAGTGCGAAAAGTCTTTAGCGGAGTGCGAAAAGTCTTTGGCGGAGTGCGAAAAGTCGACTGCGAGACGCGAAAAGGGATTTACGAGGGCGTATCGACCAAGATCGGTATCCGTATCGCGGACACTTGTGCAAAGTGACTGTAGAAGAGTCTTTAATTCACTGCAACGAATAGGTTATCCTAAAGTTTGGCCGCCTCCTCACCGTCCGCCGCTTCCGTGCAATTTTAATGACCGATGCCGCGATCCAGCTCCGCGACTTGCGCCCGGCTTTAGTGTTTCTGAGCGGTGAGCTTATCGCCGTTCCGATACCGCTTGAGCGCGAGACGGTTGTCCTCGGCCGCGCCCTCGACGCGGACGTGCGCGTAAATGACACGCAGGTATCGCGGCGCCACGCGCGGATAGACACTTTAATTGACGACGACGGCGGGATGAGCTATGTCCTCACGGACCTCGAATCGCGAACCGGCACGTTTCTCAACGGGCAGCCCGTCACTGAAGGGACACTGCAGGACGGCGACAAGATCTCCATGGGCGAGACGATCATCCGCTTTGAGTTTCTCGATGAGATCGATCGCGAATATCAGCGACAGATTCACCGGCTCATCTCTCGCGATGACCTGACGGGCCTGCTTTCCAGCCGATCATTCTTCTCCGAACTGCGGCGCGAAGCGAGTCGTGCGACGGCCGGGGGCCGCGCGCTCTGCGTCCTAATGATGGACGGTGACAATTTTAAGAAGGTAAACGACCGCTTTGGGCATATTACGGGCAGCAAGACGATCGAAGAAATCGGGCTGGTTATAATGGCGAATTTAAGAACGGGCGATGCAGCCGCGCGATTCGGCGGGGACGAGTTTGCCGCGTTTTTGCTCGACGCCGACCTGCCGCAGGCGCTCGCGGCCGCGGAGCGGATCCGGAGCGAGACCGCTTCAAAACGATTGTCCGTACTAAAACCGGGCCGCGTGAACGAGACACACAGCATCACAGTAAGCATTGGTATTGCGTCGTTTCCCGACGACTCCTCGGACCCTATCGAGCTCGTGGAGATGGCGGACTCGGCCCTCTACCGAGCAAAACGCGAGGGGCGAAATCGCGTGGCCGCGTACCACGACCTGACGGACGAGGAACTCTCGCGTGAACTTCCGGCTCGCAGGGCTTAGAAAAGCGCAACAATTTCGCGGATTTTACGTGGAAAGACAACGCACGTTAAATCGTGCTAGACTCGCAGTTTCGCGCGTTTTCGGGTAGGCAGGTTTTAAGTTTTGGCACTCGTAACAAATCTAAATCTCTCCACGCACCCTTTTAGAAATAGGGTTTTGCCGTACATGCTCTCCGGACTGATGTTGGTCGTGGCAGCCTTCGGCCTAATCATCTTTCTGAGCTGGCTGCGTGAAAATTCCCAGGAAAATGAGGCTCTTAAGGCCAAGATCGCCGAAAGTGAGGCTGCGATCCGGCAGTTAAAAGGCGAGGGCGAAAAAGTCCAGCAACAGTTAACGCCCGATCAGCGAGCAGTTCTCTCCGCCTCGCACAAGCTCGTTGCAAATAAGACCTTCGGATGGTCTCGCCTCTTCGCGGATCTCGAATCCGTGTTGCCCGGCAGCGTCAGTGCCTCGCGAATCGTCGTTCAAAATATCTACACGGATGCTGACCGCGTTAAGGCCGAGGTCGAGCTTGGCGTGCTGAGCCGCGACTATCAATCGGTGATGGCGATGATCCGGAATATGGAGAACTCGGGCCACTTTAAGGCGGAGCTGCGAGGTCAGGACTTTCAACAGACCGATCGGACGTCGTTTACCGAGTACACGCTTCTACTTATCTACTCGCCGACCAACCTAGTCACTCCGGCAACTACAACCGACGTCGCACAATCAATCGAGGGAGGCGAGCGGTAATGCCCGAGATCGATGAAAAAGACGTCGTAGTCGTCGCCGAACCGGGCGAGATCGTCGAAGTGTCTGCCGGCGAATCGATCATCGAGGTCGAAGATCCGGAGCTTCGCAAACGCCGGCCGCGAAAGGTGTACGGCGGGATGTGGGGCGTCACAGAGATCGCCGCAGTTGCCGCGAGCGCGTTTATCCTGCTCGTCACCATCCTCGTTTATTTCTTTGCTGTCGTTCCGTCGCAGCAGGAGCTTGCGAAAAATCGCTCCGAGGCCGAGCGTCTCGAGGCCGAACGCATCCTCGCCCAGTCAAAGTACGGCGAGATAACAAATACCACGGAGCAGGTCGGGAAACTGTTGGCAAGTGCCGACGATTTCGAAGTTCGGTTCCTGCCCGCGGAGTCCAACGGGCGCACGACGCTCTATCAGCGGCTAAACGGCCTGATCGCTGCCTACAACCTGACGAATACGAGCGGGCCGGACTATCAGCCGCTCGAGACGGCCGATCAGGATACGGGAAATAACCAAAGCGATACGGAGCGCGGCCGCGAACGTTTTCGCAGCCTGTTTCCGGGCGTTTATGTGACGACAACGGTCGAAGGCTCGTATCAGAACATACGCCGGTTTATCAGCCAAATAGAGACTGGGAACGACTTTGTGATCGTGAGCTCCGTCGAGCTCGCCTCGTCAGAGAGCGAACAGAAGAAAAAGGAAGCGACAGAGACACGCGCGGCCGCGCCCGCACAGCCGGGCTTTGGCGCGAATCCCGGATTTGGAATCGACCCACGCATGGCTAATCCCGGCGTCCAGCAGCAGCAGCAAGTACAACAGCAGCAGGTCGATCGTCCAAAGGGAAAAACACATGGCGAAGTTGTCGCCTTGAGACTCGAGATGGCGGCGTATTTCCGTCGACCAAATTTTGTGCCAATGGTGCCGCAGCAGTAGGTTTTTGTGAAAGTAAGGATTCTCGAAGGCAAAACCAAATCCGAGCGGAATAAGATCATCGCCGCGTCGCTGCTCGGCGTGCTCGCGATCTTCGCCCTTTATTTTGCGTTTGGCCGCAGCTCATCCGCATCGACCACGCGCGTCAGCGTCAACGCAGCCGCGTCCTCGCCGAGGGCCGGAGCTTCGCCTATCAATCAGGACAAGTTCCGAATACCTACGGCCGAGGAGCAGGACCTGAATTACGTTGTGCCGATCGTCTACCTACCCGGGAACTCTTACGCCGCCGCCGCCGGCAGAAACATCTTTGCATTCTACGAGCCGCCGCCGCCGTGTCCGACGTGTCCGACACCGATCGTGCCTCTGCCCACGGTAAAGCCGCCAACGCCCGAACCGACACCGGTCTATCTCGTAAGCGTACTGTCGCCGCAGAGCCTGTACGCGGGCTCGAAGTCGTTTCGCCTCGAGGTGAACGGCGAACGCTTTACGCCGGACTCAAAGATCTACTTTAGCCAGGTGGAAATGCCGACGACGTTTGTGAATTCCCAAAAGCTCGTGACTGACATTCCCGCGAACCTGATAGCGAACGAAGGGCCACGGCAGATCATGGTTCAGTCGCCCGACGGACGCAGCTACTCGAATCAGGCGATGCTGAGCGTACAGGCCGCACCGAAGCCGCCCTTTCAGTACATCGGGATGATCGGCCGCAAACGATACAATAACGACACTGCTTACTTTATTGAGGCGGGCAAGACGACACCGATCACAGGGCGTCTCAACGACGTGCTGGCCGGACGATTCCGATTGCTCAGCATCAATTCGAACGAAACGGTTTTTGAGGATACGGGGCTCGGCTTCAAACATCGCCTACAGCTTGTCCGGACTCCGACCGGCTCACCCGGGACGCCCGGATTTCCTGCCGCACAGCCCGGGGCACGCGGCGGATTCCCGTCAGGCGTGATACCGGGAGGCGATCCGGGCTTTGAACAATACAATCCCGGCATCCCGCAGGGTGAGATTCCCGGAATCCCCAGCAATATCCCGCGCTATATTCCACCGCAGCCCTCGAATCGCAATCCGACGGACCAGAAGGACGTGGACGATGAAGAGCCTCGTTAACATTCGGCCAAATGAGCGGGGAATGACCCTCTTTGCCTTGCTCGCGGCGATGGCGGTATTTGCTGTAGCGTTACTCGCCGTCGCCCCGACGATTCAGATCGAGGTCCAGCGTACACGTGAGCTCGAATCAATCCGTCGCGGCGAAGAGGTCGCAGACGCAATCCGGCAATACATCGAACACCATCGCGGAACCAAACTACCGAGCTCAATGGACGATCTTCTCGAGGGCCTGCCCAGGCCCGGCGGCACGCAGAAGCGTCAGATCCTGCGCGCTTCGTCGGCGACCGATCCGCTAAGCGAAGATGGCAAGTGGCGGCTCATACAGGTCGATGTGAAAGCCCTCGGCCCGTTTGCAAAGCGGGTACAGGACTACAATAAGGGCCTTCTGCCATCGAATAACAGCCAGACCCTCGACCGTTACGCATTAGTAATCGTAAATTCGCTCAACACTGAATCGGAATCGGACGCGACCGCTCCCGACGACTTTGAGGTGACGACTGAGAATGTTCCGTTCATCGGAGTTGCGAGCCAGAGCACAACAACCTCCGTACTTGCCTACTACGGAATAGAGAATCACTCGAAATGGATCTTTACGCCGCTGTTCCGTGGAGCGGGAGCCAATCCCATGTCGACCGGGGCACGCCCGCCTCGAGGTGGTGGCGCAGGCTCGAGCCGCACGTTCGACCGGTAATCAGGCCTCTCCCGCCTTTTCAATCAGACGCACCCACGCCGACACGCCCTATTTGCTCTCGTATTCGAGAATCTTATAGAGGTCCTGGGCATCGCGGTCCGCAATGCTCTTATTTACAAGCAGCACGAGATCGACGCCCGGCCGCAATGGATAGACGCCGTCAAATTTGTAATGGGCGGAGTAGCGGCGAATCACTTCGGCGTCCTGATCGTTCTTCTTCGCGACGATCATCTCCGAGGCGTTTGCGTCGGTGAATGTGCCGTGGAAGATCGCCTGCTTGTAGTTATTCAGATACCAGGTCAGCGGCCAGTAGTCCGGCGAGACAATTTCGACTGCGGCCCCGCTCCCCTCGCCGCTCTTGGCCGCGTAGTATTCGATGCGCTCGACGAGATTTAGCGTTTCGCGTTTGGTGTGAGCGTACACGTACGCCATTTCCTCATCGTCATACCGGACGAAATTTAGTTGATAGGTCTGATAGGCCAGAATCACGCTGCCAAGCACCGCGACGGCGACTCCGGCGGTTCTGAGCGCCGCCCGGCGCGATGCGATGAGCTCGTTGATAGCGTAGCCTGCAATCAAAGCGATTGGCAGATAGAAACTGACCGCAAGCCATGGCGTTTTATATGGGATTATCGAGTATGCCGCGAAGAGCCCCCAGCCCCACAGCGCTGTGAATATAGCGAAGCGATGCTTTCCCTTTACCAAGGCGATCGCGGCACCGATCGCACCAATTATCAGTAGCGGCGCCTCCACCTTGAATCCCCACTTAACGTACCCGAGCCAGCCATTCTGAGTGTGATCGCGGTTACCGGTGCTCGTCCAAAAGGCGTACGCGGAAATGGCCTTTTGCACTCCCTCCGCGTAGGTAAAAAACGAAGAGAAAAATAGAACAATAATGTAGACGAAAACCGCTGCGACAGCCGCCAAAGCGAGCCATCGATCGGCCCCGGTACCTATCCCGGCGCGGAAATTCTGAAGGGTGAGATCGGTCGACTCGGCCAACTGAGATTCATTCTCTGTGCGAAAAACACTCAATAAAAGTGCCCAGGTTCCCGCGGCAGACGCAAGCAGCACGAGGATCGAGTAGAATGCGAAAGGCTCGTACACTTTGCCTTCACCGAGGAAGTTTTCGTAGAGCCACGCGAAGGCGGATTTTGCCGTGACCACGACGATCAGAGCGGATAAAACGGTCGCGCCGACGATTAGATGGTTACGATACTTTTGAAAAAGCTCGCCATTCGCGATCGGTCGCCAGAGCCAGACGCAAAAGCACGCGATCAGCATCGTGCCGAGCGTGATAAATGCCGTCTCCTTGGTCGCAAACATTAGTGCGACCGAGGCGGACGCAAGGAGCAGATAAACCGCCCGGCCGTCATTCCACTCGCGCAGCATCTTTAGGACGAAGTAAATTAGGACGAGCTCGACAACGACAAACGCGATTCGAAACGACCAGAGAGCGATCTCGCTCGTGCTGCCGAGGGCGCTCAGCATTGCCGCGGCGAGCGAAAGGGCCGAGGGCAGAAAGCACACGAGCAGGAGCAGCACCATCCACGCAATCGCAAACGGCCCGGCCTTTCGCTTTTCGATAAAGAAGGCTATCGATGAGACCACCGCCAGTGCGAGAAAGACAAAGAAAATCTCGTGGATAAAGTATCGCGAAATGTAGACCATCCCCGGCGAAAGGCCGAGGAAGGTTGCTGCAGATAAAGCACCGATCTTTCCTAAATACCGTCGTAGAAAGAGGGCGAGCACCACGATCAGTACGCCGAAGACCGCGACGCTCGCACGGATCGGGATCGTCTCGAGGCCAAAGAGTTTCGTAAATGCCAGCGAGATATAATAGAGTGTCGGGCCGTGGTAGTTCTCGGGGTCGTATTTGTAAACGCCGTCGCGAAAAAGATTTGTGAGAAAGAACCCGTTGACGCCCTCGTCGTGGTGTAGTGGCTTTAGTGTCAGCCAGAAGAATCTGACAAACGTCGCGAGGGCCGTTACGACGCCGCAGCTTAGCAGCCACGGCCAGTCAAATTGTTTTTCGCCTATCTGCTCTTCGTCTGTCATCATCAATCTATTTGATCTTGTAAACGCGATACTCGCCCGACTCGGCAACTAGGGGATATTTTTTGAAAAACTCGTCGCGTGCACCGAGTGAGTTTCGCTCCTCCGGTGAGACGAGCACATAGTCGATCGAGGCCTGTCTCAAGAGAGTATCCGAAACGCCCGCCCCCGAGTAAATGCGCTTCACCTCGTCTTCCCGCGGCAAATAATCGATACCGTGCGAAAGCAAATGTCCCGTGTAGCGCATGTACGAGCGGCGGCCCGAGAGCACCACCGCTGGATTGTAGGTCGGCGCGTTTAGAAATAGTGCGTCGGGCGCTGTCTTTGCCCTGATCTGCTCCGCTATTCGCACAGCGTCACGATTAAAAACCTCTATCTTATTTTGCGACGAGACCGTTCGCCAGACGTCCAGGCCACCCGCGAAATAAAGAATGAAGATTGCTGTAATCGCTGCGATCCGAAATGCCCCGCGTTTTGCCCATACCCACGCGATCGCGTATGCGATGAGCGCGACAGTCGGAACAAACCAATAGATCAGGATCTTAATATTGTCCCACTCCCACGGTGCGAGGCGGACGACATTAGAGACAACAAATAGAAAAGCAAATGGAAGATAAAACAGGAGGAGTTTGCGCGTCCTTGGTCTGGGGTCTTCGGCTTTATCGCTATCTCTCATCCGTGCTAGAAGCCAGATTGCGCCGACGAGAGCCGGGAATACCAAACCGGTATTCTTGATCCAGAACCATACGAGATTCGCGTCGCCGTTATCCCAGCCGAGATTCCATCCGATGAATTCAGTCGCCCTGTTCGCCGTGCCCGACATCGACCAGGTAAGTTCGGGTATCGCGATCACTGCGGTTCCGATGCCGAAGGCTATCCAGTCCTTCCACCTGTCGGGCCGCATTGCAAAGAGAAAGGCGGCGACCACAAAGAGTACAGCGAGACTGTGAAGATGAATCAGCGGCAGCGTGCCTGCCAGAAGGCCGATCGCGAAAGGGACAAGGTACGCCCGTGGGCGTGCTCCATTTTCGAACGACCCGTGATCTGGCTCATTTTCGCTACCGACCTTCCTCATTTTTTCACTTGCGAAAACGTTCCAGAGATGACCGAGAACGAGTATCGTGAGCGGCATTCCGAGCAAAAGGCTTCGCTGGGTCATGAACAGCACGACCATCGAATTCCCCCAACGAAAATCGTTGCTGATCGTGTAATCGCGCGGCAGCGACCAGAGAAATTCCAACAGCCCTTTCCCTTGTTGCCAGTAGTCACTCGCGAACCAAAGAAAGCCGAGCCCGCCGCTAAAGAAAAGCAGGAACGGTGTGATTCGTCCTGCGAGCCTGCTTTGCGTTATCGATGCGACAAAGCGTTCGAGGATGACGAGCAGCGAAAATGCCCACGCAAAATTTTGCAGGTGAATTGCACTCTGGATATCGGCGCCGAGTCGCATAAAAGCCGCCGTGAGCAGATCGGCGACGAAGGGATATGAGAATCTCGCACCGGCGTAGGACGGATTCTGCGGTGGAAAGTTATTGCCATCGGTAAAGCTGTAAATCGCGCCGAGGTGATACGGCAAGTCGCCGAGATTCTGCGAGCCGCCCGTAAAAATTCCCTGCTCGCCCGCGTACATCGACTGTCCGAAGAACAGCCAGAAAAGTAAAAGAAAGAACCCGTAGAAGGCGATACTCGTGAATCTCTTTGTGCTTGCGCCCTGCAGCTTTCCGCTTGCGGATTGCCAGTCGCGGGCCAGGCGCGTTCGAAAGTCATTCCTGACGAAAACGCACAAAGGCAACAACGTCAACGCGAGGCACGCCAGAACGGCGACAGTAGTCAGAGCGAACACGCACGCGATAACGAAGACACTGGTACCGAAGATCGCGCAGCCGATTATATTCCCGGCAGCGAGGCGCCACATTAACGGCCGCTCGCGTGCATCCAGGTAGGTGAGCGCGAGACCGCCGAAAGCAATTATTAATATCACCGCGAGAGAGATCGCCATTTCCGGTAAACGCCTTTAACGTGAATAATTTACTTCAGTTGCGGTGAAGAATACAGTTTGCCGAGGGTGCAATACCAGAGGTATTGCCATAGCCAAAACTACTGTCGTAAACTCTAATGAAAGCCATGCGAACGACTAGCGGCAAAAGATTAGGCGGGAATTGGGTGCGACGGATTATCGCTGCCCTCATCTGCCTTTTATTTGTTGCGGACTGGGCATCGCACGCCGTGATGACGGATAGAGTTGAATCTGGCGCCACAGCATTATCAGCCGCGCACCGAGAGCATCCGCATGAGCACGGCGGCTATTTTTGTCGTGGTGAGGGCCATCGCGAAAAGTCCCTGCCGAAGGGGAACACCGACGGTTTTCAACACAATGGAATTTTAATGACCCTTCTCGTGGAGCCCGCCCCCATCTTAAAAAGTGAAACCACAGCGTATGCTTTCTCGTCTGGCGTCCCGCTTTTTCGCAGCGTAAGTCCTCCCTTCCTTCCACCGAAAATCTCTTAAGTCAGCAACCAATCCCGTTTACGCGTGAGCCGCAGCTACATTGCGGCCGTGCCCGTTGCTTTTGGCCGGCTGAAACAAAGCCGTGAGATTCGAGGTAATAATGAGAAGTATTTTGGTTGAATCGGCGATTATGCTAATCGCTGCTTTTTCCGTGCTGGCACAGTCGAGCGGTTCCATCCGCGGCGTGGTGACGAGCCAGGTCAATTCACAGCCGCTGCCCGGCGTTGCGGTCCAGATTCCTCAGCTGCGGCTTTCTACACAAACAAACGAAGCTGGCGCCTACGAATTTATCGGCGTACCGGCAGGGCGTCACACTGTAATCACCCATTTCGAAGGGTTTTCTGACCAAGCCCGCACGATCGTCGTCAGCTCGAGCGCGATTGCGGTCGACTTTGCATTGAGCATTACGGCGATCAATGAAGAAGTGACGGTGACGGCTACGGGCAGCGAAGAATCTGTTTTCGAGTCTTTTCAATCTGTGAACTCAGTCGGCGGCACGCGCATTAAGGAGCAAGCAAGCACATCCGTCGGCGAGATTCTCGAACGCGAGTCAGGTGTCGGGAAACGGTCGTTCGGCCCGGGGACGTCACGGCCGGTGATCAGAGGTTTTGATGGCGACCGGGTGCTCGTCCTGCAGGACGGGGCACGCACGGGCTCGGTGGGATCGCAGTCCGGAGACCACGGCGAACCTATCGATACCCTGCACCTCGAACGCCTCGAGGTAATCAAAGGGCCGGCGACGCTACTCTACGGTTCGAATGCGATTGGCGGTGTGGTGAATGCTGTCTCGTCCGACGAGGACGATCCACATCAGGGCCTGCGCGGATCGTTTACCGCGCTCGGTGCAACCAACAATCGTCAAGGCGGCACGGCGGGCGGACTAGAGTACGGCTACAAAAAGATCCTGTTTAACGGCAATGTGAGTTTCCTGCGCGAGGGCGACTACCAAACGCCGCTCGGGCGGGTACCGAATTCCGCTTCGCGGAGCTTCGGCGGCGGCTTAAGTGTCGGATACTTTGCCAAGAAGGGATTCTTAATCGGTTCGCTAAATTTTGATCGGCGCCGCTACGGTATTCCATACGCTCCGCTCTTCGAGTCGGGAGAACTGTTGACGGACGAGGATGGAAACCCATGCGAGCCGCCGAAAGGAGCAACTCCGAATGGTAAAGGAGCTGTCTGCCAATACGATATCTTCGGTATCCAGGAGAGATTTGCCCGGACGCTTCCAGATGTTCCCGGAGAGAGTATCGATATCAGGATGCGAAGGCAGAATTTCAGAGTGCGCGGCGGCTTCAGAGACGTAAGCGGGCCGATTGCGGCGGGAAATTTTTCGATCGACCACACCGATTATCAGCACGAGGAACTCGAGACAATTGGCAGCGTCGACGCTGTAGCGACCACCTTTACGAACGACACGTTTTCGTATCGTGCCATGCTGCAGCAAGCAAATTATAAAGGGTTGTCAGGGCGGTTTGGATTCGAAGGATTCAATCGCAACTACCTCACCGTGGGTGCCGAGCAATTGATCGACGGGCGTGTCCGACAGAAGAATTTTGCAGTCTTCGGGCTCGAGGAATTCAGTGTCGACCGAGTCGCGTTCCAGTTTGGTGCGCGAGTCGAGCACAATCGATACAATCCCGAGAATCGCACTGCGTACAACGAGCGCAGCTTCACGGGATTGTCCTTTGCCGCGGCCGCGCGGATTCGACTGTGGGAAGGCTCGTCGTTTATTGCAAACTTCACCTCCGCCTATCGCGCGCCTGCGCTCGAAGAGCTGTATAACGAGGGTGCGCATATCGGAACCGTGACATTCGAGATCGCCAATCAGACGCTGTCGCGAGAGCGCTCAAATGGTATCGAACTCAGCCTGAGACAACAGTTGAAGCGGCTGCGAATTAACGGCAGCGTCTTCTATTACAACATCGACAATTTTGTGTTCATTTCGCCGCAGGATGCGGACGGCGATGGCCTCATCGATGTTGAGGACAACCTACCGATCGGCCGTTTTGGCCAGGGCAAGGCGCGATTTGGTGGTGCCGACCTGAGTGTGGATGCAGACTTGACGGATTGGCTCGGCATCTTTGCAAAAGCGGACACGGTGAATGCCGAATTAAGGCAGGGAAATACGCCGCTGCCGAGGATCACGCCCTCGCGGCTTCGCACAGGACTTGATTTTAAGTATAAAGGCTTATCGGTTAGACCTGAGGCCGTATTCACAGGAGCACGAAAGCTGGATGACGTCTTTACGCTTGAGACGCCGACGGCGGGTTATTCGCTTTTTAACGTGAATGCCTCGTACACTTTTGCGGCAAAACAAACCGTCCATACATTTTCGGTCAGCTCATCTAACCTCGGCGATCGGCTGTATCGAAACCATCTTTCGTTTATTAAGGATCTCGCTCCCGAACCGGGGCGCGGCTTCCGATTCAGCTACACGGTCCGGTTGTTTTAGCCGTACTCTATAATGACTCGAAAAGGACGCTTTCATTTATGGTAAGCAAAACTCTCAACGTCTCGACCGCGAATGGCGACACGACCGCGCGTATCGTCACGCCGGCCGGAGGGTCGAATAAAGCCGTAGTCATCATTCACGAATGGTGGGGCGTGAACGATCATATCCTCGACATTGCCGGCCGCTACGCCGATGAAGGTTTTGTAGCGATCGCTGCCGACCTTTATCGCGGCCGGACGACAAAGGATAAGGCAGAGGCACGGAGACTGATGCACGATCTCGCTATCGACGATGGCATTGATACTATTTCTCGCACTGTTGCGGCTGCCTCCGAGGAACTCGGAATCTCGCACTTCGGAATTACGGGCTACTGTATGGGCGGCACATTCGCTTTGCGCTCGGCGTGCGAGGTCGAGGGCGTCAGTGCCGCAGCCGCCTTCTACGGCGATATTCCCGACGAGGAGGCGCTCCAAAAGCTTACGGTCCCGACGCTTTTCATTTCCGGCACGCGAGACGAGTGGATTAATCCGGAGAAGGTAGCCCTGCTCGAGATGGCAGCCGAGAAATTCGAACTGCCGATCACCTCGGTAAAATATAATGCTGACCACGCATTCTTTAATGACACGCGGCCCGAGGTTTACGATCAGACTGCGGCGAGCGATGCGCGGGCGCTCGTCATCGGATTCTTCAAGGACAAACTCTAGTTACTGCGACGAGCATCGTGTCTAGCGACTTTTCAGCAGCGTGTTGAGCTCTGCTCTGGTCGGCAGGGACGATCTCGCACCGACAGCTCGGCACTTTAACGACGCAACGGCATTTGCTTCGCGAGATGCATCCTCAATCGATCTACCGGAGAGAATTCCTGAGAGCAGCCCTGCGCGAAAGGCATCGCCGGCGCCTGTTGTATCCTGGCAGCCGCCCGGCACCTCGAAGCCGTCGCTCTCGACGAATTCCTCGTTTGCATAGATGAGTGACCCGGCCCTGCCCAGGGTGACGCCGACGACGGAATTTCCGAACCGTCCCGAGATTTCCTGCAAGGCTTTTCTATGATCTTCGATTCCGGTGAAGGCCGGTAGAAATTCTGATGAGGTGATCAGCACGTCGATCAAGGGAAGCAGTTCGGCAATCCCATCGACTGCGCGATCGATGTCGGCAGAGACAATCGTTCCGGCATCCCTCGCCGCGGCCGCCATCTCGATGCACGCCGCGAGATCGTGCGGTGTTAGATGGAGAATTCGGCCGAGCGCAACGCTCTCGAGCGGAGGTTCTCCGGGTGCATAGCCCAACCTTTCATCTCTCTGCCAAATGACGGTGCGTTCGCCGCTCGGCTCGTCGATCAGGATAAACGCAATCTGATTCGGCGTGTCATCGGCAAATTCGGCAAATCGAAGGGACACGCCCTCCAGATCGAGCGACTCGTAACCGATCTTCCCGGCGTCGTCACTTCCAAATCGTCCAACGTAGCAGGTGGAGAATCCCAAACGTGCCAGGCCGACGAGCGTCGAAGCGATCTCGCCGCCGGGAGAACGCGTATAGGATGAAAGCGCAATCTTTGAATTAAACGCGGGATACTGCGGGACCTGGATGAGAAAGTCGACCGCATTTGTGCCGAATCCAACAACATCGAATTCGCGATCGCTCGCTAGGGTGAACGGGAATGACATGTATTTGAACAAACTTCCCGCAGCCTTTCTTGCAAAAGCATCTCGCGACAAGCTAGATTTGTTAGAACGCTATTCTCTAAAGTTTTGTAGCTGTTTCGCAACGTCACGTACGATAATCCCGGAGCCTTTTTACAATGCCCACTTCCGTTTGTCCCGAATGTACCGAAGAAGTCTTCATTGCCGCCGAGTCCGAGCAGGGCGACACGATCGCCTGCGATGAATGCGGGTCGACCCTTGTCGTTGTCGGACTGGATCCGATCGAGCTCGACCTTCGCGCTGAAGATGAAAGTCCTGAGGCCGATAAAGACGATTTTGATTCCTACGGCTACGACGATAGCTACTGACTCGGTCGGTCATTCTGCGTGAATTCACATCGGGCCTCATCGCCCCGCCCGCTCAGTCAAAACCAGTCTTTCCAACATGTTACGAGAATCTTTCGACTGGCACGCGCCTGTATATTGGTGTAATGCTGGGCGTGTCTAAATCCGGCGAAGAAGCCACGGGCGACAGCTTGATCGTCGAACTAAACGAATCGCACATCATGGCTTCGGCGGCGGTGAGCTAGGCTAGAATGCCTGCGAGAATCTGAAGTGCAGCTGGGTCCGCGGCAGCTGGTAAATTGCGTTCGGGCCTACGGCCTGCGGTATTAGAAACCGAGGCGGATTTAGCAGATAACCGTAGTCGACGCCAAACTCGCCGCCGACGGGCGTTTTAAGTCGGAGCCCGAGGCCTACGGTGTTTGTCCACAGCGCTCTGAGATTCTGCCTTACGACATCTCCCGGAGCGACGCTCGGCGCTTTAAAAATATCTCCCGCACGACGGAAGACGTTCCCGCCGTCATAGAAGAGGACGGCCCGAATAGAATCGGTTAGAGGCACGCGGGCTTCCACATTCACGACCGCCAATCCATTCCCGCCAAACGGAATTGTGAATGGATCGAGTAGCACCTGTTCTCGTCGGCTATTTCGAAAAATTCCCTGCGGAACGACTGCCACACGTGGCCCGGCTTCCTCGAAATCAAACCCCCGCAGCGTGTTCGCGCCGCCTGCAAAGAATCTCTCGCTTATGGGCAGCGTGTCGTTCAAGTCGGAGAATTGAGCGGGAAATCGGTCTCCGGATTGGAACACGGTAGCCATTCCCAGAATGCCGCGAGCGGCGATCGTGGTGTTTCGAACACCCGGAAACGTGTAATAAAAGTTGTAGGTGGCCTGAAACTTTTGAAAGCCGATGTTCGCTCCGAGAGCCGGCAGCGAAACATTGTATTCGGCGACCAGATAGCTGCCTCGGGTCGGGTCGCTGGCGCTGTACTTGCACGGGGCGTTGGGCTCGCCGCGCGCGAGCAGCTCTAGTAGCGACGTGCGCACCGAGCAATTCTCACGGGTGTCGCGTACGAGCGTTACGCCCACACCCGACGTACGGATGCGAGAATCCGGCTTGATCAGCTCTTTGATCAAGAGGCTCTCGACGTTGAAGATGCGGACGTCCTCAAACCTGTAGCGGGCGAAGGCGATTGTGCGTGACTTACGACTAAGTGTCCGCCGAGTCTCTGCCGTAAACGTCAAGCGATTAAGCGTCGGGCTCTTAGTCTCCGCGCCAAAATCGTCAATGGGATTTCCCTCGCTATCGACACGTTGGACAATTCCAAACGTGCCCTTATCAAAGGCCGAGCGGAAGAATCTGGTTACCGTAGAGTCCCGCTGATACTGAGCTGTAAAGGTCAGCGGGGCAAATCTTTTTGGCCCGTCGCTGATAAATCGGGGATTTACAAAATCGATCTGAGCGAGCTGCTGCCGAGGGCTGACCCGCAGCCGGGCGCCGCCCTGCCAGAGATTGCCAAAAAGATTGACGTGCCGGATGTCGACGAAGCCGTTTACGCCCACGTCGGTAGAATAGCCGCCGCCGTAAGTCAACAAGCGCGCCGGCTGCTCATTTACTCCGATTATGATATCCGTCAGTCGTTCGCCGGGGGCCGCGCCGGTTCCAACCGTCTGGACTTTAACGTCGACGCGATCAAACGCGTCGGTCGAATAGAGATTCTGCTCTGTCGTATAGACGTCGCTAGACTTAAGCAATTCGTTTGGTTTTAGCGTCGCGGCTCTAAGGATCGCTGCAGGCTTCGTCTTCTCATAACCGGTTGTCAGCACCCGATTGATGCGGACCTTCTTCCCTTCAGTCGACACCTTGAACTCGACGCGAACTTCTTGTCGCAGCGGGTCCGTGGTTGCGGGAATATCCTGAACCGTATACGCGACACGTGCGTCGTAATAGCCGGCTTCCGAATAGTAGGCCGAGAGTTTTCTCACGGCGTTTCTGAATTTTGCTCTCGAGAAGCTGGTTCCGTCAATCTCCGGAATCTGGGCGAGGAGTGTTGCGGTGTCGATCGCCGAGTTGCCGGCTATGCTCACGCCCTTCACAAAGGTCCGCGGCCCTTCTTCTATCTGAAAAGTGATTATGAGGCTGTCATCGCCTGTGGCCGAGACACCCTGATTCGCCCGCACCTGCGCGTCCCGATATCCAAGCTCGGACATTATCGAGCGGAGCGTCGCAGCGTCTTCGTCCAGAATGGCTCTGCTCGTGTAGCCTCGTCCATAACCGAACAGTGGAATATATCCTAAGGCATTTGCCTCCTGCGACTTGAGCGTAGTGCGGACGTCGTCGATCGTAAATTCATCCGTTCCGCGGATTCGAATGCTGGTGAGTTTTAGCTTGCGATTCAGTTCGACCCGGTACTTGATAGCGACCGTGCGGTTCGTTAGATCTGAGCTCGCGAGCGTCGAGCACAAAAATTCCGTTTCGTTTGGCAGCACTTCCGATTGAGTGTCGAGGAGGGCGGGATCGACCGCGCAAACTGGCGTAACGTTTGCGAAAAAGTAACCATTTTCCTGGTAGTGATTCTCGAGGCGACGCTCGCCTTCGACGATCGCGGCGTAGTCGACGGTGCCCTCGCGTTTCACCGGCAGTAGCCGATTCAACGTCGAGCTTCCGAGTTCCGCCTCCTTCGGCTCGATCGTTACAAGCACTGAGGGCCCTACTCTGCCGACGAGTTCGATATTTACAACATTCTTTTCGCTGTCATACAGGACGCGGGCGTCATCGAGGACTGGGGCGACAAAGTCGCTGTCGCGCAGGATCTCTCGCACCTTTTCAACGTCTTTGTTAAGACGCTCTCGTGAAAAAGTGGAACCCGGCCTTAGCTGGAGATCGTCAGGCGCGATAGGCGTCTTCAGGCCGTCAATGGTGATTTTAAAACTTTCGACCTTTGCCTGTGTATTCGGTTTCACTATAAAGACGACGGCTGCGTCCGTGCCGGTGCCGACCTTCGTCTGGGCATACGTGACTTCGGATTGGTAAAAGCCGCGTGAGCGAAGGTAATCGAGGATCGTGTCCGCGTTTGAGCGAAGAGCAGCCTCGGTGATCGGGGTCCCGACGGCGAGAATGTCGAGCTTAAACAGTAGTTCCTGCTCGGTTACCTTGTCGCCCACGCTTTCTGCGAGCTGCACCGTTACTTTATCGACAAGTGCCTTGAGCTTTATTTCGATTAGCAGATTAACGGCCTCGCCCGCATCGGTCGCGACAACGTTGATCGTGGCGATTCGCTTAGTCGCGTACAGAGCCGCCAAAGCGTCACGGATCTTTGTGGTGGAATAGGTGTCGCCGAGTGTGTCAGTAATTATGATCTGGAAGGTGTCCGCCGTGGGGAGGGCGAGTCCGCCGTTACCCTCGGATATCTTAACCTCCGCGAGACGACGATTCTCAAACTTATTTTGGGCGGAAGCAAGCGTGCAGAACGCGCAAAGCGCAAGGATAAAAACCAGCACCAAGCGCAGTGCGCCGCCCCGGAAAAAGCCGTATTGGAGACGTGTCGGCAAGGGCTAAAATCTCCTCCTAAAGCGTATCTCGAAGCTAAAATTGTCACGTTTTCTCGTAACGTTGCTTAAGCTGCGCTGCTCATACTGGGCGACAAACGAGAGCTTATTCGAGACTCTGTACTCGAGTGCGAGCACTTGGTTCTGATCCTGGGAAAGGTTGGTCGCGTAGGTCACCCGCAGCTTGTTATTTATCTGCCGGCCAACCGTCAGCCGAGCAGTTGGATTTGCCGCCTGGCCGGAAATAATCGGGTCAATCTCAAACACGTTCAGTCCGAAGAGCCTGTCGGTCGCTTTTCGAATCGGATTGTTAAAAATCTGATCAGTCAAAATCTCCGCAGCCGTATTGATACCCGTTTGAGCCAACGTGGGAATGCCGCCCGCCGTATTCGAAAGGTTGCCGGTCGTGATCAGCGACACAACGTCATCGCTCGGCAGTGCAGGGCTCGACCGGACGTTGGCCTGCAGCTGCTCCGTGTCGCTCAGTCGACCGGCGAGACTTACGAATATTTGATAGCCGCCGATCTCAGTCTCAGCTTGAAGGTTAATGATCGGATCGATCTCTGTCGTGTCTGGCGGAAATTCGAGCACGCCACGCTGCACCACGTATCGATCCTTGCGATACAGCAGTGTTCCGCTGTTCGCTGTGATGCGTCCCGTTAAACGCGGGCGATTCGCATCGCCAGTCAATACCAGCGAAACCGAAGCCGTCAGGTCCGCGATGTTGTTGCGCACAACCAAGGCGTCGCGGCCCTCGATTACGATATCAAAGCGCGGCGGCCGCATTGAGCTCGGGCCGCTCGAGATAGAACGTTCAGGTCGCGAGGTAAGAATATTTGCGAGGTCGATATCTTTTGAATATAGGCTGCGGCTCGCGAGGACCCGCCCGGCGATCGTTACCAGCAGACTGTCAGTGCGGCCCTGTCGCGTCCCCGAAATCTCGAGCTGGGCGTTGCCCGTGGTGATAAAGTCCTGCGGGAGGGGAACCGTCACATTGTCGCCATTGAGCGAGATGCGGAATGCACTGACACTAAGTCCGTCGAGCAAGGCGCCGCCCGTAGCAGTAAATAGGCCGCCGCCGAGGTATCCGGTCATCGATGCAATCTCGGCCTGATTGGCTGTGAAAATCACGCGTGTCTTGATCCGATCGAGCGTCAATCGATCGGTGCCGATAAACGCAGCAACCGAAGCGTTCTCCGTCGATGCCGTTCCGGACAAACGAGCCGTCTTGTTAGGGCCGGCGAGCCTCATCGACACATCTGCGACGCCGGCAAAGAAAGTGTCGGTCGTCGCGAGGTTAAGGAGATTCAGGTTAATGCGGCCATCGATAGAGAGATTATTGATGCCGTCATTCGTGAAGGCCTTCGTGCCCGAGATCGCAACATTAGAACCGCTCCCGGCGAACTTTGCATTCTCGAAGACCAATTCCCGCGAACTAATTCGTATCGAAAGCGGCTCAACCGCTGCGATGGGTGCGCCCTGGATGTTGAGCGAGAGCTGTGAAAACTCCGCGGTACCGCTAAGGTTTGCCGAGTCGTATACCAGCTCGCCCGCGTCGTTACGCTTTCGCAGGTTGCCGCCGAAATTGATCGTCCCGGTGCCTACGCCGTCCACAGGCACGCCCTTGAGTTGCGGCACGAGTGCGATGTACGGAGCGAGCGGGCTCTGGTCGAAGACGGTTCGTACACTGACCGGCAGATTTTCATCGGCAAAATTAACCGAGCCATCGATCGTCTGCCTGCGGCCGCCGAGATTCGCGGCGAGCTGTGCATTCAAGATTTGATTTGTGGTCGTGCCGTTAAAAGTAATTTCGCCCAGTGCGTTCTCGCCGATCGTGACCCCGGCACCGCTGCCTTGAAAGGCAACATTCAGCGTCGCCGGCTGGTCAACCTGGCCGGTGATCTTTGCTGTCAGATCGAGCGTTCCGTTAATCGCCGGGAGACCGTCCGTGGACGGTAGAATGCCGAGCACCAGACCGACGGGAACTTTCTGTCCCGTAACGTCGAAGTTGATCGCTGAGGTAGCCGTGTCGTAGTTACCAACCGCAGAGAGGCGTCCGGCACCAAATCGTATTTCGCCCGTCTCGAGATTAATTCGCGAGCCCGCAAACGTTGCCTTTGCCGTCAGGCCGTCGAATGATTGCCCGGCAATCGTGCCAGTGGTTGAAGCAAGATCGAGGCGGCCGTTCGCATTGCTCGGCAAGCCCGAAATATCAACAGTTCCGGAAGTGAGTCCGTTAAAATCGCGTAGTTGTCCGGGAAGGGAAATGGGAAGTGCAGCCAGGAGGTTGCCGGCGTTGACGTTAGTAAGAGTGGCCTTGACGCTTACGTTGTTGGCGCCGACACTCGGGATCGAGACAGAAAAGTCAGCGGTGCCGCCGGCGCGCTCGACAAGCTTCCCATTCGTCAGTTCGATGCCAAGCGGATTGACGTTGATGTTTGTCGCGACGCTGCCGATATCACGCTGCTTTAGCACGAGCGAGCCGAGAGACGCGCGGCCCTGTACCGTTGGATCGAAAAGATTGCCTGTGATCGTCCCGTCGAATGAGAGATTGTCGGCAAGCTCCGCCTCGAGCGAATCCATTTGGTCCGAGACTTCGGGTGCGACACCGGTGACATCCACAATGCGTTTGATCTCGGAGGCGTCGGTCGAACGAAGTGCGAGCGTTAGGTTCGACTCATCGTCCTTTAAGTCGAAGCGTCCAGTCGCGTTCAGCTCGCTTTTCTCAGTGCGGAGTTGGCCCTGGCGAATGGTAAAGAGCCCGTTGTCGGCCACGAGATCGACGTTTCCGTTTACCGGCACAGTGCCGCTTGTGGCCGTACCGGCGTTTGCGGTGATAGCGGCGTTTACCGTCCCGCTCGTGGTCCTGATATCCGTACCGCGAAAGGTCAGGTTGGCGTCACCCGTCGCAGTTCCTTCGAACGGCATCACGCGGCCGCTCTGAAGCGCGATGAGCTTCGAGAGGTCGATGTTGGTGAAAGCGGCATCGATCTTCGATTCGGAGCGCGAATTGAATGCAAGACTAACCACGCCGTTGACTTGCCCTTCCATCACCTGTGCGACTAGGTTGTTGAGCTCGACGCGATCGTTGTTGACGCTGACGGCAGCGGTCGCGGCGCCGAGCGATACCGTGCCCAGCGTTCCACCGCCAATACTCATGTCCGCAGACGCCCGATAGCGTCCGGCGCGCTCTACTACGAAGACGGGACGCTTAATGCTCACGTTCGCAATCGATCCGCCAGACGGCAGCGCCGAACTCTTGGCGAGCGCTATGTCGCCTGCTTGGATGTCTTCGGATCGGCCTTCGACGCGGCCATCGCGTATCGAGAGCCGAATCCCCGCGATATTCAGATTGCCGAGCACGACCGAGCCGGCATCGACTCTTGCGACGCGAGATTTATCCGAGTAGACGATCGTAGATTCCGTCGTATTGTCGATCGAGATCAAGGGTGCCTCAACGCCGGTGACGACCGTTCCATCGGCTTCCACGCGAGAAGCCCGAACGTTCGTCAGATCAACGTCAGTCCGGGACGCGAGGTCGCGAAAGGCGAATCGATCGGCGCGCAGGTCGTTAACATTCGCACCCGCGATTCTTGCGTTCTGTGAGCGAAGATTGCGCGCGTTAACGTCAGTCGCGCCTTCAGAGTCGCTTATCCTCAGGTCTTGCCCCGAGATTCCATTGAGTCGATAGCCGTCAGCGACAAGCGATCCGATCGTGCCACTCGGCGCAGATAGATTCACATTTCCGTTAGGCATCGAGAATCGCAGGCCGCGTGTTCGCAAGTCGGCAAACTGCAGATCGCCGACCCTGAGCTTGCGTGCGCGTGCGTTCCCGGCCGAGGCGACGAGCTGTTTGTCCTTGTATTCGGCGACCGCGTCCGAGAGAAAAAGTCCTGCGATCGTCGCCGCCCCGGTTTTCGCCGCCGCCGCTTGCAGTTCACCTACCCAACGAAAATCGGATCCGGTACCGCGGACATTGCCTGACAGTTTAAGGAAATCGATCTTGAAATCCTCGAATGTCAGCATCTCGGCTACGGCGTTTCCATTCGCCTCGTAGTTCTCGTTCGTGCCCTCAACGGTCGCGTTTACATTGACAGCCTTTAAGTAAACGCCGTCGGCACGCAGTGCTTCAGAGTCTATCGTGCCCTCGACGCGGTAGGTCTCGCCCTGCCCCGTCAGGCGTCCCTTAAAATTACCGACGCCGCGCAGGGCCGTGCCCGTAGCAAACGTGATCGACGTTTGTGTCAAGTCGACCGTCGACTCGACATCGAGGTCGTATCGCGGATTCGCCCAGTCGGTGACAACTCCATTCGCAGCTATCTCGCCCAGCGGCGTGCCGAGGTTGAACTGCTGAATCTCGGCGCCCTTGTCGTCGGCAATTCCCACGGCGCGAACATTTATCTGCTCGACGGTGCGTCCGTCGTAAGTAAAGTCTCCGCCGGTCGACGAGATGTCGAATTGATATCGATTCTGTCCGTCCGCCGTCAGCGTCCCTGTGGGCGCCAGCGCCATCGAAACGTTGTTAGCGTTGGCGGATATGCTTCGCGAGAGATCGCCGAAATGAACGATGCTGTCCTGTATGTCGATCTTCGCCGATTCATACTTAAAGTTGACGGCCGAGCCGCGCTCGTCCTCAACCAAATTCAGATTGGCAAAATTCGAACGGCCGTTCTCATCGAACCTCACCCAGAGCTCGGCGCCACGAATCGTCGATTTCTCGATGCTGATGTCGCGTGAGGTGCGCCATGCCATCAGATCGAGCACCGTGAGATCGAGCTCGGCGTTTCGGATGAAGAAGAGCTTTTCACCGGTCAGCTTGTCGGTAAATGTCGCATTCTCGAGAACTAGCTGGAGCGGGGATGCAGCTACGCGAAAACTGTCCGCCGTAAATTCGACGCCGATGTCGTTCATCTTGGCGACGAACTGCCCCTTAATGTATCCGTCGAATACTCCGACTCGGTAGGACACGTAGCCCAGGAGGATGAGAAGAACAATAGCGATGCCGGCGACGCCAGATGCAATGAGCAGATTGCGCCGTGTAAACACAGGGCTCCCCTGCCGCTCCGCGCGTTCTTCCACCTTGTTGTCACTGTTCTGTTCTTCCACTAAAAACTAGACGCCGACAGTGTCGACGATCTCCAAGCCGAATGCCTCGATTGCGTTGATCCGCGGAGGCCGATTTGTCAGGAGAGAGATCTTCGTAACGCCTAAGTCTTTCAGAATTTGGGCGCCGATGCCGAGATCGTGAAACTTACCATAGCCAGTTTCGGCTTTCGCCGTCTGAAAGTCGACGCCAGTATCATTCATAACGGCGTACGTCCGTAACTGGTTGACCAGATCGAGATTGTTCTCCCGCTGCCTTAAGTATAGGATAACGCCGCGGCCAGCGCTCGAAATTTCACTCAGGGTCTTGGCGATCGCAGAGCGGGCCTCGCCGATTGTCGAACCAAACATCGCGAAGGTGATGTTCTCAGTTTGGACGCGGACTAGCGTGGGCTCGGTTGTACCCGAAACGTCGCCGAGTACGAACGCCGCGTGCGTTTCGCCATTAATCACATTCTCATAGAGCACCGTCCGCCAGCTTCCGTATTCGCTCGGCAAATCGGTCTCGACGACGCGGCGGACCAGCGTTTCCTTTGCAACGCGGTACTTTACGAGGTCGGCAACGGAGATGATCTTTAGAGCGTGTTTCTCAGCAAAAACGCGAAGCTCGGGCAGACGAGCCATTGTGCCGTCATCATTCATTATCTCGCAGATAACCGCGGCGGGCGTCAGACCTGCGATGCGCGCGATATCGACACTCGCCTCAGTTTGGCCGACGCGGACTAGGACGCCGCCCTTCTTGGCCCTTAACGGAAAGATGTGGCCCGGCCGTGCCAAATCTGATGCTCTGGATTCTGGATTGGCAGCAGTGAGGATCGTGGTTGCCCGATCGGCTGCTGATATGCCGGTTGTAACGCCCTCGCGGGCCTCAATCGAAACTGTAAACGCCGTGCCCATGCTCGACGTGTTCTCGGCAGTCTGTGGAAACAACTGAAGCTGGTCGCAACGCTCCTCTGTCATGGGCAGGCATATCAAGCCGCGCCCATGCGACGCCATAAAATTAACGATCTCGGGCGTCACCTTTTCGGCCGCGCAGACGAGATCGCCCTCATTCTCACGATCTTCATCGTCGACGATTATGATCATTTTGCCGTCGCGAATATCTGCAACGGCCTCTTCGATGGTCGCGAAGGACATTTATTTAATTCCGCTAACTAACTCGATCGCACGCGGACCGTAGATACTTCAGGAAGGCGGGTCCGAGATCCTCTCGTTTTAACGCGAACTCGACGGTTGCGATCAAAAAGCCGAGCTTATCGCCCGCGTCGTGACGAACGCCATCCAACTTGACCGCGTAAAACGGACGGCTTTTGAGCAAAGCTCGCATGGCATCCGTTATCTGAATCTCGCCGCCGGCACCGGGCTCAGTTTTCTCTATTGCGTCAAAGATGTCCGGCGTAAAAATGTAGCGGCCGATGATGGCGAGATCTGACGGCGCATCCGCAAACGCCGGCTTTTCAACCATGTCCTTGATCCTAAAGACATTCGGCTCAACTTCTTCTGCATCGATCACGCCGAACCGGGATATCGCTTCTCCCTCGACCTGCATCGTCGCGATGACCGGAGCGTCGTATTTCTCAAAAACGTCGATCATCTGCTTTAGCGCCGGTATCTTGGCGTCGACGACATCGTCGGCAAGCAATGCGGCGAACGGCTCATTGCCAACGAAATCCTTTGCCTGATAGATCGCGTGGCCGAGCCCCAGCGCCTGTTTTTGTCGCGTGTAGCTGATGCGCGCGATATCGGATATCGCACGGACCTGCTTGAGCATTTCTGTCTTGTTCTTTTCGCGCAGGACATGCTCGAGCTCAAACGAGATGTCGAAATGATTCTCGATCGCCGTCTTGTCACGCCCCGTAATGATGAGAAGCGACTCGATGCCGCTCGCGACGGCTTCCTCAACGGCATACTGAATTAGCGGCTTGTCGACCAGCGGCAGCATTTCCTTTGGGGACGCTTTGGTCGCCGGTAAAAACCTCGTACCGAGACCGGCGGCGGGAAAAACAGCCTTGCGAATCTTGTTAGACATAGCTCTAAAGTGCCCTCGGACTGCGAAGTCCACGCGAAATTAGGCAAACTTTAGATTTTAGGGCATAAATATTAAGGAAACAACCTGTTCGATAGGCACTGCCGGTGACGGCATTTTTACTTTTATGCTCGATCTCAATTTCGTTAGGGATAATCTGGATTCGGTAAGACAGGCCCTGCGAAATCGCAATTTTCCCGATGAATCTCTTGAGAATTTTATCGAGCTAGACGAGCGTCGGCGTCGTGTGATCGGCGAGGCCGACTCGCTGAATGGGCAGCGAAACGCGGCCACCAAGGAGATCGGGTCCCTCATACAAGCGGGAAACCAGGCCGATGCGGAGGCAAAGAAAAGCGAAGTCGCGAAGATCAAGCATAAGCAGGCCGAGCTGGAGGCCGAGCGAGAGAAAGCCGAATCGGCGATGCACGAAATGCTCGCGGGACTGCCAAACCTTCCGGCCGACGACGTCCCTGTCGGCACGGATGAAGGTGCAAACGTGGAGATCCGGCGTTGGGGAAGGCCTCGAGAGTTCGATTTTGAGCCCAAGGACCATGTGGATCTGGGTGAGGCCCTCGGGATTCTCGACTTCGAGCGAGCGACGAAGATCGCGGGTTCGAGATTTGCGATCCTGAACGATGCGGGCGCACGGTTGAGCCGCGCGCTCGTCAACTTTATGCTCGACGTGCACACGCGTGAGCACGGGTACACAGAGACGCTGCCGCCGTTTCTCGTCAATCGCACGGCCCTTTTTGGGACGAATCAGCTGCCGAAATTTGAGGCCGATCTCTTTCACATCAAGGACGAGCGCGGGTTTGCATTGATCCCGACGGCCGAGGTGCCGGTAACGAACTATCACTCCAACGAGATCTTGGAGGCCGCCCATTTACCAAAGAAATACGCTGCATACACTCCGTGTTTCCGAAGCGAGGCGGGAAGTTATGGACGTGACACCCGCGGGCTGATCCGGCAGCACCAGTTCGAGAAAGTTGAACTGGTAAAGGTCTGCGTACCTGAGCGCTCGGATGACGAACACGAAAAGCTCACGGCAGACGCCGAGCGAATACTGGAGCTGCTCGAACTCCCCTACCGCACGGTCGTTCTGTCGACGGGCGATATGGGATTCGGCGCACGTAAAACTTACGATATCGAGGTCTGGCTGCCCTCGCAGAAATCCTATCGTGAGATTTCGAGCTGCTCGAACTGTGGTGATTTTCAGGCTCGGCGGATGAACCTTCGCTTTCGGCGTGGTGGCGCAGATAAGCCCGAGTTTGCCCATACCTTAAACGGAAGTGGTTTGGCTGTCGGACGTACGTGGATCGCCATCCTCGAAAATTATCAGAGACCGGACGGTTCTATCGATATCCCGGCGGCGTTGCGTCCCTTTATGGGGGGCGTTGGGACCATCGGACTTTGACCGGTTCGGCGAATGTAATTACGATGTAATTATGAAAAGCCAGATCATTCAGATCGGGAATTCTCAGGGCGTTCGACTACCCAAGGTCTTGCTCGAAGAGAGTGGAATAAAAGGCGAAGTCGATCTCGTTCTACACGAGGAAGGTATCCTCATCCGGGGAATGCAGAAGCCGCGCAGCGGCTGGGCCGAGAAGATAAAAGATATGATCGATCACGAGGACGACGAACTGGCGGATCTCGAAACCACTTCCGAGTTCGATCGGAGGCGCTGGCAATGGTGAAGCGTTTCGACGTCTATCTGCTCAATCTAGATGCGGACGTGACTGTTTCGCCGAAGAACACCCGACCCTGTGTCATCGTGTCGCCGGACGAAATGAATATCGCCCTCAACTGGACGATCGTCGCACCGCTATCGTCCGGAGAGACCGATTACCCAACGCGAATTGTTGTCGATTTTCTCAACGGAAGGCGGGTTGTCGTTCTCGATCAAATGCGTACAGTCGATGCGGGCCGGCTTGTGAAAAAGATCGGCGAGATAGACGCCGCATCTCGGCAGCTCGTGTCAGACAGATTGATCGAGATGTTTACGCTTTAAGAGCGCCGGTCGTACTTCGGAACAAAAAGAAAGGGCACGGATGTGAATAGATCATCCGTGCCCTCGTTCTTTTGGAAAGGTAAATGTCTCGACTAGCGTCTCGGGCTCGTTACATCGTCGTCGTCGTCACGTGTGACAGCGTAGATGATAATGGCGGTTGCAACTACTCCGGCGACCACGCCGAAGATGATCCAGCCTCTTTTACGCTTCGACATCTGTGCAGCAGCGGGTTCGCCGTTGACATAGACAGCGCTCTCGGTGCTCGTGGCAACCGTGGAACCGGAAGTCAGATCGACGGAAAGATCGCCAGCCTTGCTCGCGTCATTCGTAACGACATCCTCATTGCCGCGAATGTTTACGGCAACGCCTTCCGCATTGAAAACCTGGACCGAACCCGAGGTTAGGTCACCGGAGATCGAATTGTCGGCGAGCGTTAGGCTCAGGCTCGTGTTCGGCGACATCGAGATGCGACCGAGCTTGCCGAGGTTTATCGTGGCAGAGCCGGTTTCTGGCGTTGAAATAACCGCCGAGTTAAAAAATGTGCGTCCGCTCAATACGTTCTCGCCGTTGAGCGAAACCGCAGGGGCAACGCCGTCGACTCTCTGACCCGATACAGTGATTTCGCCCGAAAGTGCACCGCCCGAAGCCAGCGACACCATCGACGACGTTAAGATCAGGGCAACGACTAAGCCAAAACCCGTAAGATTGCGGAGCAATAGCGTTCCGTAGTTCTTCTTTATCATTCGATCCTCCTAATTAACCAAAACTAAATTTTTTGCGTGAAGTGAAGTAGGGAAACCTTACCCGTAGACGTCTGAGAAGTCAATATTATTCGCAAACAATTTAACGATAGCGTCTGATTTGTAACGTTCAACTACTGAGCTAGGACGTTCGGCTCAAATAACAGTAACACAGGCCATGTTAAATTCGTGCTTTCGATTCATTCCAATAATTATCCATCTCAGAGAGCGTCGCCGACTCGAGACTACGACCTTCGCCCTTCAAACGGCGTTCGATAAATCCGAATCGTTTTCTGAACTTTCGGTTAGTCTCCTTCAACGCTGTCTCGGGCTCGACGTCTAATCGTCGGGCAAGGTTCTGCACGACAAAAAGCATATCGCCGATTTCCTCTTGAATATTTGCCTTTTCGCCCGAGATGATCGCATCGCGGAGTTCACGAACCTCTTCGTCAAGTTTGGTGAATATCTGCTCGGTGTCGTCCCAGTCAAATCCTACCTTAGCGGCCTTTTTTGTCAGCTTTAGGCCTTCGAGTAATGCGGGGAAATGCACGGGCACGTCGTCGAGGAGCGATTCTCGGGTCTTTTTCGGTTTACCGTTGGTTGCTCGTTCGTGTTCCTTGAACTTGTCCCAATTGTCGAGGACCTCGTTGGCGGTCGTGAGCTCGAGCTTGCCAAATACATGCGGATGACGGAGGATCAACTTCTCCGCGACGCCGGCCGCGACATCATCGATCGTGAAATCGCCTCGCTCGGCGGCGATCTCAGAGTGAAAGACAACCTGCAGCAGGACGTCGCCCAGTTCCTCACGGAGATTTGTCGTATCGCCGGTCGAATCCGCTTCCTGGATGGCGTCAAAGGCTTCGTAAGCCTCCTCGAGCAGGTACTGCCCAAGCGTTCGGTGGGTCTGCTCCGCATCCCACGGGCAGCCGCCGGGAGCCCGAAGCCTCGCCATTACCGCAACTAATTCGTCAAATGCCTGTGCCATCGTAGTGTGAGCTATATCGAGGATAAGTCAGATGATAATATCGTAACAAAGCGGAAGGAAATTATGATCGGCCACGAAGACGAACAGGAAGAAGTACATTACAAGGTCGCGGACAAGCGAAAGTTTAACTCCGACGGATCCGTCCGGGAAGGCGTAACGCTCGACGCCGCGCCCGTTGAGGCTCCGAGACCTGCACCGGCGACCAAGGACGTCGAAGCTCCGGAGCCCGCCGTCGACGAGGCCATTCCCGAGCCGCCGGAGGACGCGGAAGGCGAAGACGACGACGAAGATTTGCCCGGAGCAAAGGAGCCCGCGAGCTTTGTAAATTTTCTCTCGACGCTCGCAACAAATGCCGCCGCAGCTCTAGGCGCGATCCCGCATCCAGCGACCGGCCAGCGTTCGCTCGACCTCGACAGCGGAAAATACTGGCTCGACACGATCTCAATGCTCCGCGAAAAGACCCAGGGAAATCTGCATCCGAAAGAAGCGAAGCTCCTCGAGCAGCTCTTGGGCGATCTAAAAATGCAGTACGTTCACCTCGTCCGTACTACCGAGGAAAAGCTGAAGGAACGCGCGGCAAAGCAATTCTCGGGCGACGACATTCTGGGAAAAAAGTAATTCTCGGGGTGTGAGAAGTAGTAAAGGCGGTCTCCGATATGAAGACCGCCTTTTTCACTGTCCACAGTGCATCAGCTATCGGGTTATAACGGTCGGGTTATAACGGTGAAAGGCGAGTAGATAGTGCTGGTCGGCCTATCCACATCCACGTCCTCGAGGGTCAGCATCAAGCCGAAATCGGCCATCGCGGTCTCGCTGCGGATCTCCGCCTCGTCCCGGGTGCCGTTATTAATCACCTGGCCGAGCTTTGTGTAGCTACCGTCCGGTGCCGACGCCCACAAGACGAAACGCTTGTTCAGCGGAGCTTTTCGCATATCCGCAAATCGCATTTTGATTGTTGTCTTTCCGCCCTTAGGCTTCAGGTAAGCTTTCCCTTCGAGGCCCTGTAGGTCGCCCTTAAAATTAACACGGACCTCCGTGGTTTTGCCGCTAAACTTAGGCACGCCCAGCATCGGAACCTCATAGCTCGAAGCGACGGGCTGCGAGCTCGCCACGGCCTTCGTGGTGTCCGTGATTGCACGCGGCACTATAGCGTAGCCTTTCGGAACCTCGCTGCGGAATACATAGGTCGTCGTTGGGCTATAGTTGGTAAGGTCCCCGGCGGGAGAAACGACCAACATGAACTTATCCATCGGCGTGGTGAATTCGGCCTTTCCGACGCCGCCCGCGACCTCGATGGGACCAAGCAGGGTCGTAGATCCGCTCGGATCGACGGCGTATGCATACACATTCTTCCAATCGGCCGGGGCCCCCGCAACATCAAAAAAGACTTTGGTCCCCGCCGCTGTACGCATTACACGCGCAGTGCCTGTGCTGCTGACGCCCTCGCGGGGCAGCAATGTGACGACCACTTCCTTATCCGTAGGATATTCGACGACGGAATATGAACCGTCGGGATTTGCTACGACTTTCTTGACCGTCTCTTGTGTGTAAACGGCCAAACTAAAAGAAACTGCAAGTAAGAATGCAGCTACTGGCTTTAACAATCTGTGCATAATATTTCCTCCTGGAGTACTCCAATCATCCAAGCGGGATTCGTTAAGGATTTTCCGCCTGGATAATACAATGAGCAAGTAATGCATCGTTGCTCATCTAGCCATAAACAAATGTGCGACAGCTTACATTAGGGGCCGAAAAACTTTTATGGTGTTCGTAGGAACCCGCTATCCGGTTTAGAATCAAAGTAATGAGACTCACTTTTCTCGGCGCCGGAACATCGACGGGCGTGCCATCGATTGGCTGCTCGTGCGAAACGTGTCGGTCTGACGATCCGCGGGACAAGCGCCTGCGAGTTTCGATCCTCCTTGAGCATGACGATAAGAAGATCCTTGTCGATACGTCGATCGACTTTCGGCAGCAGGCTTTGCGTGCCAAGATCGATTATCTCGATGCCGTTCTGATCACTCACTGCCATGTCGATCACGTCTTTGGTCTAGACGACATTCGCCCGCTGAATTTTCGCCACGGCGCGATGCCGATCTTTGCAAACGAAATCGCGTGGACCGACCTTCGCAGGATATTCCGATACATCTTCAACCCGACGCATTTCGGCGGAGGCCTGCCGCAGCTCGTCCCGCATATCGTCACACCTAATGCGCCGTTTATGATCAGCGAAAATCTGACCGTGACGCCGGTTGAGGTTATTCACGGAAAGCTGCCGGTGATCGCGTATCGCTTTAACGACTTTGCGTATGCAACCGACTTAAATTTTATTTCTGAGGAGTCTATTGATGCTCTGCAGGGTCTCGATGTACTTGTCCTAGACTGCGTCCGGATCAAACCTCACTCGACCCATCTTGGCCTCTCCGAGGCCCTCGATTACATCAAACGCATCAACCCAAAACGCGCATTTCTAACTCATCTGAATCACGACATAATGCACCAACGCGACTCTAATCTGCTGCCCGAAAATGTCCTGTTCGCCCACGACCAGCTCGTGATTGAGCCGACATAACCTCAAAATCCGGCCGTATTTCGGCCCCTCGAAACCACAACCACTTGTGTTTCCAAAATGTTAAAACTCGTTAACGCGAAACTTGAGCAGCCGCGCGCTAAGTGCGGTATGTTGAGGTTAGTGGCTTTCTTTAAAACAACTACATTTTGTGTTGACAATTGGTTTTGACTACCATATATTCTATTCCACTGCAGGCCCGACTTTGAGAAAAAACTACAAAGGCCCACCTGCAAAAATCAAAAAATAAGTGTACGATCGGCGTTCCCGCGTCACCTTAAAGACGATGCGAGACACGGGGATTCTCTATCTCAAAAATTCCGCCGCCGCGTGCCCCGAAAAAATCGACTATGGACACATTCTTCACTCACTCAGGAACGGCCGCAACGACAAAACAGGATGACTCGGCTCAGACAGGAATGCAGGTCCGAAAACGAGACGGCGGCGTTGAGCCGGTCGATATTAATAAGATCGTTCGGGCGATCACGCGCTGCTGCACAGGTCTGCCGCACGTCGACAGCCTCCGCATCGCCACGAAGACGATCAGCGGCCTATACGACGGCGCGACGACCCAGGAGCTGGACAAGCTCTCGATACAGACGGCGGCTTCGCTGATTTTTGAGGAGCCGGAATATTCACGCCTCGGCGCCCGCCTCTTGAATCAGTACATCGAGAAGGAAGTTCGCAATCAGGAGATACATTCGTTTTCGCAGTCGATCGCGTTTGGCGTAAAGGAAGGCTTGATCGGGACGCGCGTGGCAAGTTTCGTTATCGCGAACAGCCGCAAGCTAAACGACGCGATCGACAATACCCGCAACGACCTTTTCGAATTCTTCGGCCTGCGAACGCTTTACGATCGCTATCTACTAAAAAATCCGGTAAAGCGTGATGTGATCGAGACTCCGCAATTTTTCTGGATGCGCGTCGCGTGCGGACTTGCTGAGACACCTTCGGAGGCGATTAACCTCTATCATCTTTTCTCTTCCCTCGAATATGTGCCGTCGACGCCGACGCTGTTCAATTCGGGTACGCAGCACGAGCAATTGTCGTCGTGCTTCCTGCTCGATTCGCCGCAGGACAGCCTCGAGAGTATTTACAAAAAGTATTCGGATGTCGCAATGCTCTCGAAATTCTCTGGCGGCATCGGCATCGCCTATCACCGCGTGCGGTCGCAGGGCTCGTTGATTCGCGGAACGAATGGTCACTCGAACGGCATCGTGCCTTGGCTCAAGACGCTCGACTCCTCCGTTGCCGCTGTTAATCAGGGCGGAAAGCGAAAAGGCGCGTGCTGTGTTTATCTTGAAACCTGGCATGCCGACATCGATGATTTTCTCGAGCTTCGCGAAAACACGGGCGACGACGCCAGACGCACGCATAACCTAAATCTTGCGAATTGGATTCCCGACCTGTTTATGAAGCGCGTCCAAGCCGACGGCGTGTGGTCGCTATTTGATCCAAAGGTCGTGCCGCATTTCCCGGACCTTTACGGCGATGAGTTTGAGGTTGCTTACTCAAAGGCTGAGGATGAAGGCCTCTTCATGCGGCAGATCCCGGCTCGCGAGCTGTACGCAAAAATGATGCGTTCGATGGCCCAGACCGGAAACGGCTGGATGACATTCAAGGATTCGTGCAACAAGAAATCGAATCAGACGGCGCTGCCGGAGAATGTAGTGCATCTCTCGAATCTCTGCACTGAGATCATCGAGGTAACCAACGAAAACGAAACGGCTGTCTGCAATCTCGGTTCGATCAATATCGCACGCTACGTTGCCGACGACGGTGTGGACTATGAAAAGCTTCGGCGTAACGTCCGTCTTGCCGTAAAGCAGCTCGATCGTGTAATCGATCTCAACTACTACGCGATTCCGTCGACCGCCGATTCGAACAAACGCTGGCGAAACATCGGCCTCGGTGTGATGGGCTTGCAGGACGTTTTCTTCCTGCTTCGCCTGCGCTTCGACTCGGCCGAGGCGCGTGCGATCTCCGCAAAAATTCAGGAGGAGATATATTACGCCGCTCTGGATGCATCGAGCGATCTTGCAAAGGAGCGAGGAGCGCATCCCGCGTTTCCGGATACGCGTGCGGCTAAAGGTGACCTGCAGTTCGATCTCTGGGGCGTGACGCCCGAAGACACGGCCCGTTGGGACGCTCTGCGAGAAAAAATAAAGGCAACCGGACTGCGAAATAGCCTCATGATCGCAATTGCCCCGACGGCGACGATCGCCTCAATCGCGGGCTGCTACGAGTGTATCGAGCCGCAGGTGTCAAACCTTTTCAAGCGCGAAACACTCTCGGGCGATTTCGTCCAGATAAATAAGTACCTGGTGCAAGAGCTGAAAAACACCGGCTTCTGGACAGATGAGATTAGGACGAAGATCAAACTTTCGGAGGGCTCTGTGCAGGAAATTGACGAGCTACCGGCCGACCTCAAGGCGATCTATCGCACTGCATGGGAAGTCCCGATGCGATCACTCATCGACATGCAGGCGGACCGCGGCGCGTTTATCGATCAGTCGGCGTCCCTTAACCTCTTCATGGAGAGCCCGAACATCGGCAAGCTTTCGTCGATGTATATGTACGCGTGGGAGAAAGGCCTGAAGACGACGTACTATCTCCGCTCGCGGCCCGCAACGCGTATCGCACAGGTCGCCGCCGCCGACAACATTGCTTCCGTCATCGAAGAGCCGAAGAAGGTTTACACGGACGAAGAAGCGTTGGTCTGCTCGCTCGAAAATCCCGAGGCGTGTGAGGCCTGCCAATAAATGTAGAAGTGAGATTGATGAATGATGAATGAAGGACGTCGATCTAAAGATAAGAACAAAGAAATTCGCATTACGAATTATTAAGCTCTTCGTATCCCTGCCGCGCACGCCCGAAGCACAAGTCGTAGGGAAGCAAATCTTGCGAAGCGGAACCAGTGTCGGAGCCCAATACCGGGAAGCATGCAGAGCCAGGTCGACTTCGGAATTCATCAGCAAGATGCAGAGCAGTCTTCAGGAATTGGACGAGACTGCTTATTGGTTGGAGCTCTTGGTCGAAGGAGAAATCGTAATGGAAACGAAGTTGCGGGAACTTCAAATGGAAGCGAATGAATTAACTGCGATATTTGTGTCGTCGGTTAAGACAGCAAAAACAAGAAAATGAATTCCTTGATTCATCATTCATCAATCTGAATTCATCATTTACGACTATGTTACTTGATCCTGGATTCAACTTAACTTTACGCCCGATGAAGTATCCGGAGTTTTACGAAATGTACCGGAACTCTATCAAGAATACGTGGACTGTCGAGGAGGTCGATTTTTCGACTGATGTGATGGACCTCAAGAATAAGATGACAGCGTCGGAGCGGCATATGATCAACCGGCTCGTTGCGTTTTTCGCGACGGGCGATTCGATCGTCTCGAACAACCTCGTCCTGAATCTTTACAAGCACATCAATTCGCCCGAGGCGCGGATGTATCTCTCGCGACAGCTTTACGAAGAGGCCGTTCACGTGCAGTTTTATCTAACGCTGCTCGACACCTATATACCGAATCACGAGGAACGAGCGGCGGCATTCGCGGCCGTTGAGAATATTCCCTCGATCCACAAAAAGGCGGAGTTCTGCTTCAAGTGGATCGAGTCGATCAATCAGCTGGACAGCCTGCAGACTCGCGAGGATCGTCAAAAATTTCTGCTAAATTTGATTTGCTTTGCGACGTGTATCGAGGGCCTTTTCTTTTTCGCGGCCTTTGCGTACGTATATTTTCTGCGGTCCAAGGGATTGCTTCACGGGCTCGCGGCGGGGACAAATTGGGTGTTTCGCGACGAGTCGGCGCATATGAAATTTGCGCTCGACGTCGTTACAAAGGTCCGCGAAGAGGAGCCTGACCTTTTTGATGTCTCCATGGAACGCGAGATCGCGACGATGCTCGACGAAGCAGTCGAATGCGAAATGCAGTTTGCCGCGGACATTCTCGCCGGGGGCATTCCTGGCCTTTCGATCGCAGATATGCGGCAATATCTCGAGTATGTCGCCGACCAGCGCCTTGCGATGCTCGGTATGCCAAAGGTTTACGGAGCAAAAAATCCGTTCTCTTTCATGGACCTCCAAGACGTCCAGGAACTAGCCAACTTCTTCGAACGCCGCGTCTCGGCTTACCAAGTCGCCGTCGCGGGCGAGGTGAGCTTCGGAGAAGCGTTCTAGTTTTTTTCCGGATAGCCGTTTTATTTTCGGCGCGTCGTAACGGCGTCCCGTTCGTCGTTTAAGCCTCTGCGTTATTCAATCCTAAAGGTCCTGCAACGGATCCTGCGAGGTGGTCAATCAAATACGTGGCAATGTGCTCTGTCATAGCGTATCCATCTTGTAATCGATGGTGATCTATTTGCTGCGCAAGTTCCGTCTTCGCCTTACAGTCCGCCTCACTGATACGTTTTTCCGTTGTGTTTGATCCACCCGGGCTCATGGCGGCCGTCCGGGTCGTGGTGAGTCCAATGGAGGACGCCGCCCTGTGGATTCCATTCATACTCGCCAGCGAAACTTACGTGGTCTCCGGTCTTGAGATCGCCGATACGTTCTGCAACGTGCGTATTGTGCGAGACGAGAACTGTGCTTCCTGATGCGATGCGGACAATGAAACGCTGATGCGGAATGCCTGAGGTGTCATCGGAAAGGGTTCGTACAACTATCCCCTCACCCTCGACCGCGAGGTTGCTCCGTTGCTGATCGAAAGCGAGCGTGATGGCGTCTTTTGCAGTACTCGGACTCGAGCAGCTCGAGCACAGAAGGAATACCACAAGGGCCGCCAAGTGCCGCTTCGCGAGGGAATGCGATATTATTTTTGTTTCGCTAGAGAACATATGAACGGTTCGATCACAGATTTTATTAAACATCACTACCGGCATTTTAACTCTGCTGCGCTCGTCGATGCGGCTGAGGGCTATAACACCCATCTGGCGGCCGGCGGCAAGATGATGATCACTCTAGCCGGAGCTATGTCGACGGCCGAACTCGGCCTGAGCCTGGCTGAGATGATCAGGCAGGACAAGGTTCAGATCATCTCGTGTACGGGCGCTAACCTAGAGGAGGATCTATTCAATCTCGTCGCTCATGACTTTTACGAACGCGTACCGAACTACCGAGACCTTACTCCGGAAGATGAGCAAGGCTTGCTCAACCGCCACATGAACCGCGTTACCGACACGTGCATACCTGAGCACGAAGCCATGCGCCGCCTCGAAAAAGCGATGGTCGACGTCTGGACGCGGGCAGAGGCTGAAGGGCGACAATATTACCCGCACGAGTTCATGTATCAGGTGCTGAAAAATGGGTCGCTCGAGGAGTATTACCAGATCGACACGAAGGATTCGTGGATGTACGCCGCGATGGAAAAGAACCTGCCGATGGTCGTCCCCGGCTGGGAAGACTCGACCATGGGCAACATGTTCGCTGGGCACGTCATTAGCGGCGACATCGAGAACGTTCACACCGTGCGCACGGGCATCGAATACATGACGATGCTGGCCGAATGGTACACCAAAAACGCTCAAGACGATTCAACGATTGGCTTCTTTCAAATTGGAGGCGGTATCGCAGGCGATTTTCCGATCTGCGTCGTGCCCATGCTTCATCAGGACCTGCAGCGCGACAACATCCCCGTGTGGGGATACTTTTGCCAGATATCAGATTCGACGACGAGTTACGGATCTTATTCAGGCGCCGTTCCTAACGAAAAAATAACCTGGGGCAAGCTCGAGGCGTCGACCCCTAGATTTATCGTCGAATCAGACGCGTCGATCGTGGCGCCGCTGATGTTTGCATATATTTTGGGGTGGTAACGTTTGTCAGTACCATTATGAGATTTATTTTTCTTGCTTTGATCATATTGTGCGGTAACTTGGCATTTTATTCACAAATGACCGGTTCGACGGTCGAAACAATCACGGTCTATTCCGAAAATGCAAAATTCTATCTGAGGTCGATCCCGTATGATAATGAGTCTCCTAGTTTGAGAGGCGTAACCCACGTTTATCAGAAAGGAATCGAAACTCCGCTGTATTCCTTCGAAAGGGGTTTCGATTCGGTGGAAGATGACAGCAATAATTTAGCGTTGAGCAATGATGGCCAAGTGATTTTCTACGTGATTCCCTGGGGAGCGAATGAGGAACAAGAGGGTTTAAGGAGCGTCACCGTTTACAGACAAGGTAAGGTAATCAAGAGTTTTACGGAATCGGAAATTACTGGCTGTGATCTTTCAAAAGAACGATGCGACTTGGTGTATTCAAATTACAAACGGGTGGTCGATGAGAAGAAAAGCAACTTTGGATCGCCGAATTATAAAAGAGTTTTTAAGCCAGGTGTTGATGAGAAAGAAAAGTTTCTAAGTGATTTTCCTATATTTAGTTTTGCCGACAAATTTTTTATTGTCGATTCAAAAAAACAGCTTCATACGTTTGATCTGATCACTGGAAACTTGATCGGAACCACACCCTTTAATTCTGCATTCGACGAAATTAGAAAAAAGGTAAAGTTTAATAAAGTCGAGACTACCAGTCACGATGTTCCCATCTATCCTAATTTTCCAAAACTGAAGAACGGAGTTGGAACGACAGGGGCCTTAGAAAAGCTCTTAGGCATGAAGACAGCTTCAATCGTCGGCACCAAAGATGATCAATATCGCATTTATCAATTCAACATAGATGCAATTATTTCACGCGATGGAAAGCTCTCCGTGGAGAAGATTGAAATTGACGACGATTTGCCAAAAGAAAAGATCTTGAATTTTTTTGCCTCAAATAGGTTCAGTATTGACACCGTCCCTCTAATATTTCCGAAATGGCATTTTAGTGACTATTTTTATTTCCGAAATAGCAGCGATATTTTGGCACGAAAAGAGAAAGCGGAAAAGACAATTAAGGATCGCGAGGAATTAAAGAAGCGTTTAGTTGCGGATACTGTTGATGGAAAATACATACCAAAGGATCTGGGTGAAGCATTTCTAGAACTGGATAAACTCTTACCTGAGATCGACAAAAAGGAAATGTCAGCGCTTACCCAACGGAAGGACATGATCAAATATCACATGGGTCTTGGTTTGTGGATAAGGAACAACTGGGGCTTATGGGGCGGCTCTCGCCTACAGAAATACTTTACCGACAAGGGAATTGATCACCCAGATGATATGTCGAGCGTGATCATCTTTTATTACTGGGAGTGGTTGCAAGGAAGAAAAGAACTTTGGAGAGAATGGGAAACGAATCCCTCACAAAAGATTTTCGAATAATCACAGTCTAAACCGAGCTACGAAACACCAGCAAAGAGCGGAAATATGAAAATATTTCACGGTACTGAGAACGCGAATATTCAGCGGCCAACTGTTCTCACGCTGGGCGTTTTCGACGGGCTGCATCTCGGCCATCAGCAGATCATGCAGACCGTCGTGGAACGCGCAAGGGCGGTAAAGGCAGTGTCGACCGCAATCACGTTCGACCCGCATCCGCGTGCAGTACTCCATCCTGAGACGGCTCCTCCACTACTGCAAACGCTCGACCAACGGCTCGCAAATTTCGAAGTGTTAGGCATTCAGCAGGCAATCGTGATCCCTTTCGATCGTGCGTTCGCCTCGCGCGCGGCGGAAGGTTTCCTGTCAGATATCGTGCGTGATCGGCTGCATGCGAAAGAGGTCTACCTCGGGAAAGGTTTCGCATTTGGAAAAGATCGGGGCGGCAACATAGAGCTGCTGAGGCGGCAGAGCGCAGAATTAGGATTCGTCGCTGATGAGGTTGATGAGGTGCGTCTACGCGGACAGAGAATTAGCTCCTCAAGAATTCGCGAGTTACTTGCCGCTGGGCGTACAAACCTTGCCCGTAGAATGCTTGGCCGGCCTTACGGCGTCGAGGGGGTGATTATTCGCGGTGACCGCCGCGGCCATACGATTGGATTTCCCACCGCGAACCTCAAACCGCAGAATCGCGTTCTTCCTAAATATGGTGTTTATGCTACCGCCACGCTGATCGAGGGCGTTTGGCGCAAGGGCGTTACAAATATTGGTGTTCGTCCGACGTTCGAAAAAGACGTCGAGCCGTCGATCGAGACATACATTTTTGATTTCGATGGTGACCTATACGGGGCGGTTTTGCGAGTGCGTTTCCTGCATAGAATCCGCGACGAAAAGAAATTTTCCGGCATCGACGAATTAAAGGCGCAGATAGGCCGCGATACCATGCGGGCCAGGAACTATTTTCGGCATCGCGGCGTTATGAATATGTTGGATCTGATGTAGAGAAGGCCTTTGTTTGCGAGCATGGATAGGGGAGTGGAGATTCAAAAGACAGCGATAGTGCCGACAGCGAACGTGAACGGGACACTCGCGCCGACTGCGGAGTTGCGCTCAGGCAATCCTCGGGTTGAGGACGCTCAACTACTTGACCGAGTTCGGGAAATTAAGCCGACAGGCTTGTCGGGATATCTTCGTCTAGCCAGCGTCTCGTTGGTCATCGCAAAACTCGCCCTATATCTCTACCTCGATCAGCTGGACATGCACCGGGCACAGCAGATCAAGGCTAAAAAGGACCGCAGAAAAAGGGCCGAACGGCTGACGCGCCTTGCTGTTTACGGGGAGTATTTTTACTCGATACGCCTGTGGATCTTTCATCGGGTCCTCGCAGTTCTTTACCTCATCTTTGTAGGAACGCAGCGCTCGAAAGAGGCGAATCAGGAGACGCAGGCGGTTTGGCTTAAGGATAAATTGATCGAGCTCGGGCCGACGTTTATCAAGATGGGGCAGTCGATGGGCACGCGGGCTGATTTGCTGCCGCTTCCGTTCGTTTCAGAGCTCGGCACACTCGTCGACAGCGTACCGGCATTTCCGAATGACATTGCGTTCGGAATAATCGAGGCGGAACTCGGCCGGAAAATAGCGGACGTTTACGATGAGTTTGAGCTCGAGCCGGTCGCCGCCGCGTCGCTCGGCCAGGTGTATCGAGCAAGACTCAAAACCGGCGAAGAGGTCGCCGTAAAGGTTCAGCGGCCTAATCTCGAATCGACGATTCGTCGCGATATCGTGATCCTCAAAAAGGTTGCGAAGTTTGCCGAGCGATTTCCCCAGTTAAATGAAAACGCTGACTGGGCGGGAATGCTCGGCGAGTTCGACACGACTGTCCACGAAGAGATGGATTACGTGGCCGAGGGCGGAAATGCCGAACGGTTTCGCGAAAATTTTAAGAACTGGAATAACATACACGTGCCCACGATCTACTGGCACGCAACCACTAAAAAAGTGCTGACGATGGAGTTCATTCACGGCACCAAAGTTACGGATCTCGCGGAACAGGCCCGTCGTGATATCGACCCGTCAAAGGTGAACCGCCTCCTGATCAAGACGTACCTCAAGCAATTGCTCGAGGACGGTTTTTTTCACGCCGACCCGCATCCGGGCAACTTGCTCGTGATGTCGGACGGACGCATCGCATTCTTCGACTTTGGCATGGTTGGACGTATTTCGCCGCAGCTGCAGTCGAAGATGATCGATGCTTTTTTCCATGTCGTTAGTAAAGACGCGGGCGGCATTGCTCAGGACTTGATAGAGCTGGATTTCTTGAAGCCGGGTACCAGTCCGTCGGTCGTGAAACCGGTCGTCGAGCGGATGTTCGAGTTTCATCTGAATCGGAAGCTCAAGGACGTGAATTTCAAAGAGCTGACCTACGACCTCGCGGACGTGATGTACGACTATCCATTTCGCCTGCCGTCGAATTTTACATATATAATGCGTGCCCTGATGACGCTCGAGGGTATCGGAATCATCACCGATCCCGAATTTAATTTCTTTGAGACCGCCAAACCGTATGCCAAGGAATTTATGCTCCGGCGCGAAGGCAACGACTTTCGCAAGGTCTTTGTCGACAAGCTGATGGGCCGCGAGGACGGCGGCAAGATCGACTGGGATCGCACGTGGAAGCTCGCAAAGATGGCCTTTAAGACAGTGCTCAATACGAATACCTGACTCGCGAGCTCTGATCGCGTGAATAGATGACACGAGTCGCAGAGATCGCCCGAATAGAGAACGATTTTGATATAGCGGACCTCCTCGCCGACTCATGGTGTCGGTCGCGTGAGATCGTAGTCGACCGTTACTGGTCGGGCGCCGCCGCGCCCATTGGACGGCAATTTTCATGTCGCTTCTTATGGTCTGCCTCGCACCTCTACGTCCGATTCGACGCGAATCAGGATGAACCGCTTGTCATAAAAAAAAATCCGACACTAACCGAGGAAAAAACCCATCGGCTTTGGGAGCGCGACGTTTGCGAATTGTTTTTGGCAAGCGATAGAGCCGAGCCGCGTCGTTATGCTGAATTCGAGATCGCTCCCACCGGCGAGTGGCTCGATCTGATTGTTGACTGGCGTGAGGACGCGCCGCGGGATTGGGACTACGCATCCGGAATGGAACCGTTCGCGAAGATCGAGCCGGGTACGGTAGTCATGGCCATGAAGATTCCGTGGACTGCATTCGGCAAGAAACCGGAAGCGGGCGACGTTTGGCTCGGAAATCTGTTCCGGCAAGTCGGCTCGGGAGAGACGCGCGGATATCTCACATGGTCGCCGACAATGACGGACGAGCCGCAGTTTCATGTGCCTGAGAAATTTGGCGAGTTTATCTTTGTGGGCCCGTATCGCTAACGCTACATTCAAATCGTCATTCCTCCATCAACAGCGATCGTCTGACCGGTGATGTAGCTCGATGCGTCGGAGGCAAGAAAGACGATAACACCCTTTAGCTCGCCTTCGTTTCCGATCCTCGGTATCACGTTCGTTTCCTGTATCGAGCGCTCGTAGATGTCGATCACCGCGTCGGCCATTCGCGAATGAAAAATCCCGGTGCGATCGCATTCACTCTAATTCCTCGCCGGCCCCAGCTCGCCGCGAGTTCGCGTGTAAGGCCGATCAGGCCCGCCTTGCTCGCGACGTAGCCCGCGTAGAAAGGGCCATTCGCCGACGATCTAAGTCCGGCGATAGAAGCGACGTTGATGATCGCGCCGCTTCCATTTTTCAGCATCTCGCGGCCGGCGGCCTGCGCGAATAGGAAGCAGCCGGTCAGGTTCACATCGATTACCTGTCGCCACTTTTCGAGCGGCATGTCCTCCGGCATCGCTCCCCATGAAACACCGGCGTTGTTTACCAAAATATCTACGCTTCCGAAATGGCGGACTGTCGCGTCCACCACCGACGAGACCTCTTCCGGCTTCGTGACATCGCAAACCTGACTTATGACGTTATAGTTACTCGCTGCAAATGCCGAGACCGTTTCGTCGAGCCATTCGGCACGCCGTGCGCAGAGCATCAGACTGGCTCCCGCCTCAGCCAGAGCCTCGGCCATTTCCTTTCCGATACCTCGCGAGCCGCCGGTAACTATCGCCGTCTTGCCCGTAAGGTCGAAAAGATCCTTCACATGTCTGTTCATTTCTCGCTAATGGTAAGCGTTTCGCTCGATGCGCGACAAACACGCATTTCGCGAATTGGCTGCCATTACGATTAAATATAACTATGGCGAAGACCGAAAAAGAGCTCGCATTCCTGCGCGATCTCTACATCGATGAGCAGTGGACACAGCGATTTACAGCCCTGGTAGACCGGCGATGGAAGATCGCCGACGGGTCCGACAACTTTCTCTACCTCAACGCCGGGACAGGCAATCACTGTTTTGCGATCCGCGAAAAGATGGCCGACGAGACAGCGATGTTTGCGATGTGCGAGAACGACCACCTTCTTAATATTGCCCGCGATAAAGCGATCGCGATGAAGGCGGATGTCGATTTTTCGACGATCAGGTTCGAGGACGATTCGTTCGATAGCGTGCTCGGCGATGCGAGTCTGCTGCCACCCTCCGCGATTGGCGAGCTGATTGCGGATGCTGCCCGCGTCGCTAAGGCCAAGGCACGTGTATCGGTATTCTTCCCGGCCGCCGGCAGCTTTGGCGAGGTATTCTCGCTGCTCTGGGAAGCGCTTTTCACTCAAGAACTAGGTGATGGCGGCGCTGCGGTTGAGGCCATGATCAATGAGTTGCCAACGCAGACGCGTGTCGAGGAGCTAGCCAGAGCGGCAGGCCTGACGAACGTTGAGTCGTTTGTCGAAACCGAGACCCTCGAATATGCAAACGGGGCTGAGTTCATCGCTTCCCCACTGATCGAAGATTTCCTACTGCCGCATTGGATCGATACGCTGCCCGATTCGGATAAAGAAAGAGCAACTGCGAAACTCGCTGAACTGATCGACGCTGAGGACGCCACGTCCTTCAAATTCACCGTGAAAGCAGGTCTCGTCACAGGAACGAAAAATTAGCGGGATTTTCACGTTCGCATGATTTACCGGCACACGGTCAACGCTAATAGAAAAGGCAAGGAATACCGACCAAACGGTTTTCCTTGCCTTGCCAGTCTTGGTCGAGTCAATTAAGTGGGTTTTGCTTCCGAGCGGCGACGCATCTCATCGGCAAAAGCCTCGTCGCTGACTGGATTGACCTGCGGGGCCGGTGCAGCTGAGTCGATCTTCTTCTGTTCCGACTTCTCTTCTTCCTCAGCATCCCGAAGCCCTTCCTTGAACGCCTTTTTCGATTGGCCCAGCGACTTTGCGAGTTGAGGCAGTCGAGTCGCTCCAAACAGCAGGAACAAAACCGCCACGATTAATATTATTTCTGTAGTGCCAAAACTTCCCATATCATCACCTATTCGTTACCCGCCCATCATACCGCGTTAACGGGCAAGATTCACTAAAAAACGCTCAATCCCTTTAGACGCTCTGATCGCGAAATTTGTTTGTGGCGTCCACAAGCGCCGACAAAACGCCCTTTTCCGAGATTGAATGGCCGGAATCCGGGCACAGCACGAACTCCGCCTCGGGAAACGCCTTATGAAGCTCCCACGCCGATGTCATCGGACAAACCACATCGTATCGTCCCTGAACTATCACCGTCGGTATGTGACGAATCTTGCCGACATTCTCGATCAAATAATTCTGGGTCGGAAAGAACGAGTTGTTCATAAAGTAATGACACTCGATACGTGCGAGGCTCAGGGCCTCGTGCTCGCCTTCCCAGTGATTCATTAGATTTTCGTCCGGATAGAGTTTTGACGTCGAGCCTTCCCAGACGGCCCACGCACGTGCTGCCGACAGGCGTGTCGCTTCATCATCGCTCGTCAATCGCTTGTAATAGGCGGTCATAAAATCGCCGCGCTCTTCCTCAGGGATTTCGTCGCGATAACGCTCCCAAAAATCCGCAAATATCTCCGACGCTCCATACTGATAGAACCACTGCAGCTCGCGGCGACGCGTCAGAAATATACCGCGAAGTATCAGCCCGAGGCAGCGATCGGGATGCGTCTCGGCGTAAGCGAGGCTCAACGTCGAGCCCCACGAGCCGCCGAAAACGTGCCATTTGTCGACGCTAAACTTCTCGCGAAGCGCCTCGATATCCTTTACTAAATCCCAAGTGGTATTTTCCTCGAGCTCGGCGTGCGGCGTAGATCGGCCGGCGCCTCGCTGATCAAACAAAATCAGGTGATAAACCTTCGGATCGAAGAACTGCCGATAGAGCGGTATCAAACCTCCGCCCGGGCCGCCGTGCAGAAATACCGCCGGAATACCGTCGGGATTTCCAACGCGCTCGTAGTAGATCTCGTGAATATCAGAGACCTTTAGCATGCCCGAATCAAAGGGCTCAATCGGAGGATAGAGGCTAGCCATAACCTCGATGATAGCCCGTTTACAGAAAGCTCGCACGCGGTAAGGGCGATACAAATAGCGCCTTGGTATACCGCCCTTACTTCGTGCGTGCATGCGCCATAAATCGATCGTGCCAGAGCTGAAATACGAGCAGTGTCCAGAGCTGTTTGTGATGACTTGCCTTCCCGCTTTCGTGCTCGTAAATGAGCTGCCGCACAAACTCTGGGTTGAAGAGTCCTTGGTCCTTCAACCGGGCGGGCGAGAGCAGGTCGTGCATCAACGGATTCAATCGGCCCTTTAACCATGCGGCTATCGGAATGCCGAATCCTTTTTTTGGGCGATTGAGTATCTCGGCCGGGAGCAAATCTTTCATCGCTTGTTTGAGAATGTACTTGCCCGAGTTGCCCCGCAGTTTGTATTCGAGTGGAAGCGATGCCGCAAACTGTGCGACGCGCGGGTCGAGAAACGGTGCACGCGTCTCAAGCGAGACAGCCATCGCGGCGCGGTCAACCTTTGTGAGGATGTCCTCTGCCATGTAGTAGTTGATGTCCAAAAACTGCATCCGCTCGATCTCGGTTCGTGCATCGCAGAGAGCAAGCATTTCTCGTGGGCCGCGATAGATGTCGCCGTCGGACCGGTCGAGGACGTCGCGCGTCAACAGCTTGTTTTGCTCGTCGAGACTGAACGATCCGAACCACGAATGGTGACGCTCGACGGCGTCGAGACCGGCGGCGCGGATGAATCGCTTGGCTTTGTAGTCGAACGACAGATTGCTGGTCGAGACTGGCAGGGCTTTAACAATCGGTTCGATGATACCTCGCTGAAGAAACGAAGGAATACGGCGGTACTTCGCTGCGACCGTGTGTGCGTAATATGTCGGATAGCCTGCAAACAGCTCGTCGCCGCCGTCACCGCCGAGTGCGACAGTAACGTGCTTTCGCACGAATCTGGCAAGCAGAAAAGTCGGGAACAGTGAAGCGTCCGACATGGGTTCATCGAGCCATTCGCCGATATCTGAGATTAAATCGCCGGCCGTTGCCGCACTGAGCTTTTCCTCGTAATGCTCTGTATTCAAATGCTTTGCGACTTCGCGAGCATAACGCGACTCGTCAAACGAATCTTCTTCAAAGCCGATCGAAAACGTCCTAACCCGTTCAGTTGCGTGATGCGTCGCAAACGTCGCAACAGTCGATGAATCGATGCCGCCCGAGAGCAAAATCCCGAGCGGAACGTCCGAGACGAGACGCATCCGCACGGCGTCGGAGAGTAGATCCCGAAGCTCGTCGGCCTTGCGGCTTTGCGACTTTGCGGGAGATTCTTCTCCTGGCCCAGACGCTGTGGCTCCCGGTTCTGACCAACTTAGATTCCAATAACGCCGAGTCTTCACCTCGCCCTTTTCGACGATCAGAATATGCGCCGCCGGCAGCTTCGAGATGCCTTTGTAAATCGAGATCGGTGCCGGTACGTAATCGTATGAAAGATAATGCCGGAGAGCATCGAGGTCGAGCTCAGCATTTACCGATGGATGGGCTAGAAGGGCTTTCGGCTCGGAGGCCCACATCAATTTTCCATCGAATACTCCGTAGTAGAGCGGCTTTTCCCCGAATCGGTCGCGAGCAACGATGAGTTTTTTCGCTTTCGCATCCCATAGCGAGAACGCGTACATTCCGTTCAGGTGATCGACGAGGGCCTCGCCATGCTCTTCGTAAAGGTGCGGGAGGATTTCAGTGTCGGATTTGGTGGTGAATTTGTGGCCGCGCTTCTTGAGATCGCTTCGCACCTCGCGGTAGTTATAGAGCTCGCCATTCATCATCACGACGACGGAGCCGTCACAATTATAAACCGGCTGATCGCCCGTTTTCAGATCGATGACCGAAAGGCGCCGCATGCCGAGCGCGACCGTGTCGTCCGTCCATAAACCTTCGGAATCCGGTCCGCGATGAAGTAGCGTATCGCACATAGAATGTAGAACCGATTCTGTGTGATTGCGATCAGAGTTTTTAAGATTTACCCAACCGGCGATGCCGCACATATTAAAGATATCTCAACCTAAAATTTGGAAGCATCTGAATCTCAAAGCGAACATAACTTTTGGCAGACTGCGGTTCGAAAGACTCCGAGTCAAAAGTTATCGGAGCGATTATGCAATCGGAGAACTCAAGCCAAGACAGATTTTTTTCATTGATATGCCGTATTTCACCCCGAACGAAGAATGATGTATCGAACAAAGGAACAGGTGATCCCAATTTATATAATCCGATCTCAATTGAACTATCGTAAGCACATATGTCCAACTCAAGCGCTAAGCCATCTCTTTCAACTCGAAATCTGTAGACGGCATCATCTTCGTCAAAAACGGCCAGTGCGCCCAGGCACTCAACAACGTCGAGTTCATTCCATTTCAGATCACGCATTCGAGTTGTTAAATCCAATTCGCTCCCGCACAGCATATATCGCCTTGTCCTGCGACTCGTGATATGTACGTACGAGCAACTCGGCGAGCAGGCCCATCAGGAAAAACTGAACAGAAATCGCGAGCATCACGACCGTAATGACAGGCAGCGGCGTAAGGATGAAAGATGTCCCGTAGATGATCTTTAGCAGCACGGCCCAAATGCCGGCGACCAGCGATACGACCAAGGCGATCGTCCCGAACATCCCGAAAACGTAAATCGGCTTCGTTTGATACGACGCCATGAATTTGATCGTCATCAAGTCGAAGATGACCTTGATCGTTCTCGAAATGCCGTACTTCGAATTGCCCATTGTTCGGGCGTGGTGATCCACGGGTATCTCCGTTACACGTGCTCCGGCCCAGGCGGCGTAGATCGGGATGAAACGGTGCATCTCGCCGTAAAGTTTCACGTCCTGGATCACGTCGCGACGATATGCCTTTAGCGAGCAGCCGTAGTCATGAAGGGGCACGCCGCCAATCCAAGAGATGATTCGATTCGCAATCTGGGAGGGAATCTTCCGCGAGACGAGCTTGTCCTGCCGATTCTTTCGCCATCCGGAAACCACATCGTAGCCCTCGTCGAGCTTTTCTAGCAGTCGCCGAATGTCGGCCGGATCGTTTTGCAGGTCGGCATCCATCGGAATGAGGATCGCGCCCTCGGCGGCGTCAATGCCGGCGGACATCGCCGCGGTCTGGCCGTAATTTCTGCGCAGGGAAATCACGCGTACGCGAGCATCACCAGCGGCGATCTCCTTCAAAATTTTCAAGGATGTATCCGTCGACCCGTCGTCGACGTAGATGACCTCGGCCGTTCTGCCCAGCGTGTCGAGGGCGGCCGCGATCTTAGCGTGCATCGGACGCAGATTCTCCTCCTCGTCGAGCACCGGCAAGAAGAGCGAAAGTTCGGGAGCCTCAGCTTTGGTTTGAGATCGATCGTCCATCGCAAACAAACGAACTACCTAATGTAGCCGTTTGCCCGCACAAAAGAAAAGGGCCGCGTCGCTAGGTGACACGGCCTCGGGCCCAAAAACGAAACTGATTCGCCCTGCAGGCGATATTGACGTCGTCTTCACTGAGAGAGATGCAAGGGGCGTGCCATCCGGAGAATTCGGCGGCGGTTTGGCAGGTTGGGAAAGGTCTAAATGGGTTTACGTGCAACGATTACGATAGACACGCCAAACGGGAAATTAGACCTCTCGAGCAGATACCGTTCGGCACTAAATAGTTTGCCAAATAGTCCATTTAGGGCGGATACATTTATGTTGTTCTCAGACTCGGGCTTAATTCCGGTTAGTTTCATAGCGAGGCGGCCGGCAAGGATCGGCGCGAAGAACGTGAAGTTTGCGTAGGTCGCGCGCTCGACGGTGTATCCAGCCTCTTCGAGGCGTTCGACAATCTGTTTCTTGGTGTAGCGGATACGGTGATGCGAGATGTCGTCCTGCACGCCCCACAGCCACATAAATGCGGGCACGAAGAGCAGCGAATAACCGCCGCGCTTTGTTACGCGAAGCATCTCTTTCAATCCCGCGATGTCATCGTCGAGATGCTCGACGACATCGAGCGCCGTCGTTAAATCGAACGATTCGTCCTCATACGGCAGCTTTTCGGCAAGGCCCTTATGGACCTTCAAGCCCTTTCGTCGGCAAAACTCCAACGCGTCATCTGACACATCGACTCCCTCGGCCTCGCCATATTGCGATAGCATCCCGAGATTTGCGCCGGTCCCACAGCCGACGTCCAAGATTCGAGGTCGTAAGTCGGGAGTCGGGAGTCGCGAGCAAATCGAATCAAGAAAACTCTCGAGGATCGCGCGCCGACCGACGAACCACCAATGCGAGCCCTCGACCTCGTCCATAATGGCGTAGGTATGCTGCTGCATCTCTTGTGGCAGACTCGTATTCATACGATCAGTCCCATCATTTGGCTCGCAAGAGCTCCCGGATTGCCCTGGAGATCGAGCCCGTAGCTTTCGTTTAGCCGACGCGTAATGCCGTCGTCGCTGACCTCGCAGCGGCCATCTTCTGCGTTGCAGAGGATCATCAATTGGACGCCTTCGTCGAGGTATTCCTGCTTGTCGATCGCGAGCATATAGTCGCCGGCGGTCCTATGAGCTTCCCATTCGAGTTCGTAAAGAGTTGGGTTGAATACTCTTAACGGATTCACATCGGCGTTCGACAAACTCTCGATCGTCCTCGCAAAATCGTACGCGTGGCGACCCTCGTGGACGAACGTTCCTTCGCAGCCTCGCTGCCCGCCGGTGTCGATCGTCTCCTCCGCGATCGCTATGTAGATCTCGCCGAGCGCGTCCCGAAGGTTCATTCGCTCGGTCACCATTCGCACGTTTGTCATTACCGGGTTGATCACACCTGTAATGCCCGAGGCTTTCACTTCGCTCACCGGCCCGACGCGGATTAGCATTTCGGACTCAAGAATCTCGCCCATCATCTCGCGGTGAAAGTCGTTGCCGTTCGCGATAATGGCGTCGAAAGCATCTTCAACGGACTGGCGGTATTCTTTTTTGATACTTCGTTCGAACTTCATCCGCGGCTGACTACTCTTCCAAATCCGCACCAGCTGTTTTGATTATGCCACGTGATTTGTACGTCCTCGGCGGCGATGTCCCTCCACCACGTTTCGAATTCCTTTTTCGAGATATAAAACGCGGTCGGCGCAACGAGGTGATCGAAGACGATGTTGTGCTGCTCACGCCAGCCGAATGTGCCGAGGTGATTTAGATATTCGTTGTAAAAGAGCTTGTCGGCGGCTGGCTTAGCTATTGAGTTTATCGGGCGATACACGAGCTTGGTCGCGAGAAATACGCCCAGAGTCGGGAGCTTTGAGAGCTGGTAGAGCATCGGCTGTGAGATTTGCGATGTGAAGCTCTCACGAACGGGATTTACGTACCGCGTTATCCATTCGTTATTCTCGGCCCCGTAGACCCACGCGGAAATGTGGCCGCCGATTTTTACTTTTCCCGCAAGTGAAATAAACGCGCCCTTCGGATCGGGCGTGTGATGCAGAACGCCGACGCTAAACGCGTAATCGAATCTTTTCTTTAGTGGCAGTTTGAAAATGTCGCACTGGATAATGTGTGCGTTCGGAAGATGGCGCGTCAGTGCAAACGCAGACTCGACACCGTCGCCGAGATCGATGCCGACCACGTCCTCGGCTCCCCATTCCGCGGCGAGTTTTGTGTGACGGCCCTTACCGCAACCGCCCTCGAGGACAGTCTTTCCGCGAAAAAAATCGATTGTTACAGGCTGGAGCCAACCTAAAAACTGCTCGTTATACTTTGGATCTTCCTGCGTAAAATTTGTCCACTGCCAGCCAAAGTTCTCGGCCGTCTCGGCCTTATCTTTCTCGATTTTTGCGACATCGACAAAACGCGGTACGCCGCGCAAGATTTTGTATTCGCGATCGCACTTCCTGCAGCTTAGGACGCCCTCGATTATCTCGCGATCTTCATGCTTACTCGCATCAGCGAGCAATATGTCACCGCCGCAGGTTGGGCAGGCCAGTAAATCTAAAAGTCTCTCTTTCATAAAGAGGTTAAGCCACGGATAAACGCTGATGACACGAATTGAAGCAGATCTCTTATTCGTGAAATTTACGTCGATCCGTGGCTAACTCTGCCTGTTCTTGAATTCCTCGTACGCGCGATATGGAAAAGGCTGACGCCAGTTCATCTCAAAATCGTCGGTGTCCCGATCCAGGTAGAGCTGTTCGAAGGTCGCGGCAAAACCGCTTCGAATATTCTCGAACGTTTCAACGTGCGAGAAGACGAGTTCGCGTTCGGCGAACGATCGGTCGTCGGTCGGATACTGATAGATCTGGAACAGCATCTTGTCGCCCTCGCGGACAAACCTAAAGTCGAATTCCTCCGGGTCGCGATTCCATTTGAGCAGGCTCTCCTTTCGTCCGGCAGATCCGATAGCGAGATCGGTCAGAATCCGCATCAACTCGGCGAGTGCTCCCTCGTGCGGCGCGTGTGCCGTAGTGGTGTGAAACTCTGACACGCCATCCGCGAATCCGATCGACATCCATCCGCATTGCGGGCTGTTAAAACTGACCTCAAGCATGGCTAGTTAATAGTGAATAGTGAATAGTGAATAGTCAATTTTGCCATCGATATTGACTAATGATTGATCACTATTCACTATTCACTACGTGAGGCAGTACCACGACCTTCTAAGACATATTCTGGCTACGGGCACACGTCATGAAGATCGGACCGGGACCGGAACTATCTCGACGTTTGGATACCAAACGCGCTTTGACCTTCGCGAAGGCTTTCCCATTGTCACTACAAAGCGCGTTCCATTTCGATGGGTCGCGGAGGAACTGTTTTGGTTCCTGAGCGGTTCGACTGACGAGACCGTTTTGCGGGAGTGCGGCGTCGATATCTGGCAGGAATGGGCGACCGAGGAGCAGACCGCGCGGTTCGAGCGAAAAGAGGGTGATCTCGGGCCCGTTTACGGCTATCTTTGGCGGTCGTTTGCCGGGGATTATCCGGAGAGGAACGGCGTTGATCAGATCGCCAGGCTGATTCGCGAGATCGAGACGGATCCCAATTCTCGTCGCCTCATAGTCACCGGTTGGAATCCGGAGACGTGTGACGACGTGGCCCTTCCGCCGTGCCACACCTTATTCCAATTTAAAATTGAGAACGGAAAAACACTCCACTGCCAGCTTTACCAACGCTCTGCCGACGCATTCCTCGGCGTGCCTTTTAACATCTCAAGTTACGCCCTTCTTACGCATCTAATCGCGCACGTCTGTGGCCTTGAGGTGGGCGACTTTATCCACACGTTTGGCGATCTGCACATCTACTCGAATCACGTCGAGCAGGTCGAGCAGCTTCTCGAACGCGAGCCAATGACGCTTCCCGAGTTGACTCTCGTGAACGCCGACCGTCTAACGGGCCTCAACGGCCTTCTCAATTTCAAATTTGAGAATGTGCAATTAGAAAACTATCAATCTTGGGGGAAGATCGCGGCGCCGGTTGCGGTTTAACGAGGCTACTTAACGTTCGGGGGCTGAGCGGCTTTTGTGCGAATGCTCATTCCTGCTTCGCCGACGACCAGCAGGCGACGCTCGTCAAAGGATGATGTGTTTGTCGGGTTGTAGGCGATCAGGTAGCGGTTCTTTCGCAGCTCCTCGCAGATGAGTTTCGCGGCAGACTGCGCCTCTTCGAAAGGAAAAATCAGGCCACCGCTCGCTTCGACGAGCTGCGTTGCTACCTGGGGAGGTTTAGGCTGATTGCGGCGGTAGGCGCCGCCGGTGCGATCCGGGAGCTGCAGGGCGTAGAGTGTCACATTCTGAGACTGCAATTGATTCAGCGCGAAGTCGAAGGAGCGTTTGCTGCCACGGTCGAGGCCGTCTGTAACGACCACAATCGCGGTCTTTCGGGTTCCCGGCATTAGAGGCGCCAGCACCTGCGTCACGGTCGCGTCGAGTGCGTCGAAGAGATACGGATTCCCTTTTTTTCGCAAAGTCCCGAGCGAAGCCTCGATCTTCTTCGCATCATCTGTCCATTCCTGGATAATTTCGGGCGTTGTGTCGTACGCCAGCACAAAAATCTGGTCACCCTCAAAAATCTCGTACGCGAACTCCATCACCGCCTTTTTCAGGGCCTCGACGTTCGCACCGATGGTCTGAGAGTTGTCGATCAGGAGCACTATTCGCGACGGCGAAGCGTCGTAGGTGAGGCTGCTGATCTTCTGCTCGTTGCCATTCTCGAAAAGCGATAGCCGATCTAGTGCCAGCAGGTCCGTCTTATTGCCTTCGCGTTTTACCGTGATGTTAAGAGTCGTTCCTTCGCCGTCATTGGCGGCGACGCTGCGCCGCGACTGCGCCGAAGCCGCGCATGCGAATAGCGCGAGCAGAACTAGATTTGCGACAAAAAGCTTCACGAGGACGAAGATTCTTTCGAGACGACAGCCGGTTTTGAGTCCGAGGCAGTTGGGCTGGAGGCCTCCTTCGCGGGCTTTGATGCGGCGTCGGACGAGACGGTTGATTCGGTACTGGAACTTTTTTCTGCCGGGGCGTCTTTTTTAGAGCTCGCGTAGTCGGTAACGTACCAGCCTGCACCCTTAAATTGAAAGCCGGAGAGCGACCACTGCTTTTCCAGCTTACCGTGGCATTTTTCGCAGACGGACAAGGGTGCATCCGAGACGCTCTGACGTTTCTCGACACGGAGTCCGCACTGCTGACATTGATACTCGTATATGGGCATTTACCAGTTCTTTGCTGTTGAAATTTCTACTTCGGGAAGATGCTCGGCCAGGAATCGCTCGGCGTCGATAGCTGCCATACAGCCTGTTCCCGCGGCCGTGACGGCCTGTCGGTAATACGCATCCTGCGCATCGCCGCAGGCGTATACGCCATCGATATTTGTTTTCATCGTCCGGCCTTCGGTCTTCAAATAACCGACGTCATCCATATCCAGCATACCTTTAAACAGATCGGTGTTCGGCTTATGGCCGATAGCTACAAAAACGCCCTGAGTTGGAAACTCGCGAGATTCCCTGGCCTGAATGTCGTTGAGGGTCACGCTTTCGACGCCGGCCTCCTTAGAGCCGTGGATGGCGGTGACTTCTGTATTCCAAAGAATGTCTATCTTATCGTGGTTCTTTACGCGGTCCGCCATAATCTTGGACGCGCGAAAATCGTCGCGCCGATGGATCACAGTAACCTTTGATGCGAATCGTGTGAGAAACAGCGCCTCTTCCATTGCTGTGTCCCCGCCGCCGACTACGACGATGGGCTTATCTCGGAAGAAGAATCCGTCACAAGTTGCACAGGCCGAGACACCATTGCCGCCGAGGCCCTCGGGCACCGGCGCTTCGCCGGGGATGCCGAGCCATTTCGCCGACGCGCCGGTCGAGACAATCAGCGTTTCCGCATCGATGATGCGCGAGACTTCGGGCGAGTCCGCGTTTTCCTTGCCATATAGCTTAAATGGACGTGAACTAAGATCGACGCGGTCGATCCATACGTTCTCGATTTTCGTGCCGAATCGCAGGGCTTGTTCACGAAACTCATCCATTAGCACAGGGCCCATGATGCCGCTCTTAAATCCCGGATAGTTCTCAACGTCCGTCGTGATCGTCAGCTGTCCGCCGGGCTGCGGCCCGTCGATGACGAGCGGGTCGAGCTGGGCCCGTGACGCATATATCGCCGCAGTCAGCCCCGCAGGGCCCGAGCCGAGGATGACGACCTTATGTTTTGATGACTCTTCTGCCATAACTCTTTTAATCAGTATAGCGACCGTGTCTCCGTCTCGTCCATCAAACGCTCGTGGGCGGGATTTCGCGGGGTTACGCCAAGGCTTCTTTCGTGCTAGACTTTACGGGCCCGCAACCATTACTTTTTCACTCTTGCACATTTTCACTTTTCGACTTTTATGTACGAAACCATCCGACTGGATCGCCGCGGGGCCGTCGCCGTGCTCACGATCAATCGTCCTGACAAATTAAACGCTCTAAATAACGAGGTCCACCGCGAAGGCGTTCTTGCCCTCGACGAACTCAAGCGTGACGAATCTGTGCGCGTGCTTGTGATCACCGGCGCTGGAGAAAAGTCCTTTATCGCGGGTGCCGACATCGGCGAGTTTGAGGGACAGACGCCCGTAACCCAGCGTAATCAGTTTAATGAGAAAACGCTTTTTAATGCGCTCGACGCTTTTCCCAAGCCCGTAATCGCAATGGTAAACGGATTCTGCCTCGGCGGTGGTAATGAGCTTGCGATGGCATGCGATCTGAGGATCGCCAGTGAGAGTGCGCGATTTGCGCAGCCCGAGATCAATCTCGGTATCATGTGCGGCGGCGGCGGCACGCAAAGGCTGACGCACCTTATCGGTGAAGGTCGATCGATGGAGATGGTCCTAACAGGCGATATGATCGATGCCGAGACCGCTCATCGCTTTGGCCTCGTCAATCATATTTATCCCGCCGATCAGCTTGAAGCCGAGACGATGAAGCTCGCCGAAAAAATCGCTGAGAAGGCACCCATCGCGCTGCAACTTTCGAAAGACGCGGTAAAATTTGCCTCGCGCTCAAACCTGACGAAGGCCTGCGCCGCGAGGTCGACCTCTTTGCAATCTGCTTCTCAACCGAAGACAAAAAGGAAGGCGTTAGCGCATTCCTCGAGAAGCGAAAGCCCGTCTTCACCGGAAAATAACGAACGCAAAATAGTGAATAATGAATCGGCTATGCCGATTTCGTCCATGCGCGGCGAAGGGTTGACGTCCCAACTCTGATTCGCTAGATTTTAGGTTCCGTTCATTTTGCATTCTTCATTCTGAATTCTGCATTTGGACGCGGGGACGTAGCTCAGCTGGGAGAGCGCTGCAATGGCATTGCAGAGGTCAGGGGTTCGATCCCCCTCGTCTCCACCAAACACACCAACCAATAACAATTCAGGGTTCGATATTGTGGGCATCGATTAACCAACGGGACTCGGCGGAGGCAGCTTGGGGAGATCTCTATATTTCATTGAGATATTCTCGGTTTCGACTATTTCCCAGCGCCGTAGCACCCAACCCGTTTCCAGCCGCCAATCGGTGCGGATTTGTCCTGATAGGAGGCGTAGGTTGCTGGAGCGTGGAGCCGACTGCGTCTTAATGTCCAGGATGAGCGTTGCCTTGCTGCCGTCGATTTGTTGGTCGACCACGACGATCTCTTTTGGCTCATCGTCATCAAACCTCCAACTGATCGGCTCGCCGGTACCGCTTTCCGGCAGCACTTCCCAGATACCTGCGTCGTTAATCCTTTCTTCGATGACCTCTTTGGTTAATTCAGGCACAGCTTGAGACGACGAAGCGGCACTGCCGGACCCCCCGCCTTGGGGCGATGATCCACAGCCAGGCGAACTAGCCAATAACACGGCCGACGCTAGTATTGCTGAAACAAAAACGATCTTGCGGAGCATAGTCTTAGGGCGGATCACTCGCCCGCGTAGCTGATCTCCATTCGGCGTATCTGTAGACCTGCGAGGAATAGAACGACCGCGGTAAATAGAACAAGGCCGGGCACCGCGATCCACACAGGTGTTGGTTCGACGAGTACGGCGAACGGCCCTTCGGACATGGACACGGGCATGAGAGATTGCAGGTAATGTATAACGCTTATTTTCTTTAGCAGCGGTGGCAGCAGAAAGTTGATCCACTCCCAGCCGTAGAGCAGCAGGCCCGGAATTATCGGGTTGCGAAACCGCAATCCAACTATTAGAAAGACCGCACCATAGCCTATGCAGGCGAGGATCGTCACGCCGAGGTATGAGAGGAGCTGGCCTGCGCCGGCACCATTAGAGAAAAAGACGCGAGATTCGGACGGGAACAGTCCGAAATACAGTATCAACATCGACCCAACTGTCGTGATGCCGAATAGAAGGACCGTCGCGATCAACCCGGAAAGATACTTGCCGACGACAAGTACCTCGCGTCTGACCGGACTGAGGAAATAGTAATGCAGGCTTCTGTCGACTACTTCGCCGCGAAAGAGGTTCATGAAAACCCACGCGCAGCCGAAGAAAACCAGCGTCCGCAGAATCAGCGCACCGTAAATCACCGCATACACCTGACTGAACTCGCTGAAGTTTGCCATCTCGTCGGCATCAGGCGGAAACAGCGCGAGCATCGTAAGCAGGACAAGCGGCGCTCCGGCGATTAAATAGAGAAGAAGGGCGCGGCGGCTCAGGAAATTTTTCCTGATTTCGAGACCCATGATCGCAAGTGTTTGGCGCGTCCAGAGGGACCAAGAGGACTCTCGGGCGCTCGGAGCATTCGGCCTTATCTCAGACGTTGAGTCCATCAGTTTTGCCCTCCTTCAGAGGTAATTAGATATTGATAAACCGCGTTGAGATCGTCATCGACGGGAGCGACAGACTCGACCTGGAGATTCTGCTCCGTGACCACCTTGTTCAACAGTAGATAGAAATCATCGGGTCGCCGCGTTTTAACAAACAAGCCGTGCCGATCGGTATGAATACGGGCCTCCACAGTGTGCTCATTTTCGAAGAGCCGCGCTGCTAAGGCCTGCGGCCGATCACAGCGAATCAGGATCTGTATTGGGTGCTCGTCGATCTCATCTCTCACACCGTGAACATCGCCTTCGGCGACGACGTAGCCGTTGTGCATGAGTACGACGTTGTCCGACATCATGTCCACCTCGTGCAGGATGTGACTTGAGATGATGAGATACATTCCGGCATCGGCAAGCTCGCGGAACAGGCGAATTATCTCGGCACGTGCCATCGGATCGAGCCCGTTCAACGGCTCGTCAAGGACGAGCACCGACGGATTGTGAGCGATTGACTGAGCAAGGCGCACGCGCTGCCGCATCCCCTTGCTGAATGCTGAAACCTTGCGGTCCGCGGCCTCGACGAGAGAGACGCGCTCGAGCGCGGCTTGGGTCAGCTCATCCGTTTCTTGTTTCGAAAACCCATGCACGCGAAGGTAAAACTCGATGAATTCACGCGCCGTCGCGCCCGCCGGAAACGAGTCAAATTGGGAACAGTAACCGAGCTTTTGAAAGAGGGCTTCCGGCTCGTTGGGAGAGATGCCGAGAACGCTGATGCTCCCGTTGGTAGGCTTCAGCAGCCCGGTCATCAGGTTCATCAATGTGGTCTTGCCCGATCCGTTAGGCCCGACGAGGCTGGTAATACCGGGTGCAATTTGTAAACTGACCCGATTGATGCCGAGAACGTCGCCGTAGAATTTTGAGACATCCTCGAACACGATCATTGAGTTCGGTGACGCTGCAGTTATGTGGGTCGCGGATGAGGTTGGGATCGTCGTGACAGGTGTCATGTAATGACCTCGTAAGCCCGCACCTTACGCGCGAGCACCCAAACGCATATTGCGCATACAAGTCCAACAACCAGCCACGACGCCCATAGAGGCGGCTCCAGCAAGGCAATATCAACCAGCTGATTATCATAAATGGGATTGGTGATCCTACCTGTGACGCGGCCGGTTTGTCGCTCAAATAATCCGAAGAGCCCGCGCCAAATACTGTTCATCGTCGCCCAAAGACTGATTAGATTTCCGGCACGCGTGAGAAACAGATTGTTGATGATTTCGCCGAACGCGCTCGGCACAAAAAACAGTCCGACAAGCGCACCGCTCGCCACGACGCGCCACTTGAGCGTTGCGGAGACGGCGAGGGCGATCAGCGACAGTAATACGATCCACGCCATCGACCCGAAAAAGATCGCCGACCCGATCCACAGATTTGACCAAAACCAAGCGAAACCGCTCAGGGATGCCTGGAACAGAAAGATCAGCAGACCCGGCATCCACGTCACCAGAGATAGCAGTAAGGCAACCGCCGCCATTTTGCCGAACACGTACTGCGTGCGCGAAAGAGGGCGGCAAAGATAAAGAGGCAGAGCGTTATTCGCGAGATCGCGTGAGATCAGCGGCGGCGCGACGATCACGGTAAGGATGAATGCAAATCCGCCCTGGACCTCGAGGAATGTCCGAAAGAAAGTGTTGTCAATAGGCAGCAGCTCACGAACGTTGATCTGCAGCAACGCGAGGGCGTTTACGTTGTGATGCAGATAGACGAGGATGGCCGCGATCAGCGGATAAATGAAGCAAACAATAAAGATCGCAGTAAAGATCTTCGACTTAAAAACTTCACGAAGCGCATAGCGAGGTATTACCAGGAAACGCGACCACGACGTCGGCGCCTCGCCCTCGTACGCCCGGTACAAATGCTCATAGACGGCCATCGGTTGCCCTCCCGTTCTCGCCGCCGTTTCCGTTTTCCATCGCCTTTAGGAAAATATCTTCGAGCGAATCGCGTTTGAAATTGAGTCGCCGGATCTGCACTTCGTTTTGATACGCGAGGCGGTAAAGATCGCTGATCTCCACGGTTTCCTGCATGATCACTTTTACTCGCCGTTCACCAAGCAATGCGTACTCGCAGCCCAAATCGCCTATGGCGTCGACAAAGGCCGAGCGATTGCCACCGCGCGTTTCGAGCTCTATAAATTTCCGATTCGCTTTGCGCTCCTCCTCGAGGTTGCAGTTAGCGGCGATGTGACCGTCCTTTAATACAAGGATTTCATCGCAGCACTCCTCGACGTCTCGCAGCAGATGTGACGACAAGAGAATTCGAGCACGTCCGCCGTCGCGGATTTGACGAATAAGCGAAATCATTCGATTACGCGTGGGTGGATCAAGACCGTTGGTCGGTTCGTCCAGAATGATGAGCTTCGGTCCGTGAACGATCGCCTGCGCGAGCTTGGCGAGCTGCTTCATTCCAAGCGAATAACTGTCGACGGGCCGGTAACGTGCCTCGCCGAGGCCGACATAGAAGAGAGCTTCGTGTGCGCGCTCGAGCGCATGTTCTGCCGGAATGCCGGAGAGCTCCGCCATCACCCGCACAAAGTGAACGCACGACATCTTCGCGATAAACGAATCGCGTTCAGGCATGTAACCGACAGCCGCACGGACCTTTTTCGCATGTTGGGTAATGTCCTGCCCAAATATGCGCGCCGTTCCAGAGGTCGGCGGATGAAAGCCGAGCAGGGTGTGGATGAGCGTCGTCTTGCCGGCGCCGTTTGGTCCGAGCAGGCCGATCGCGCGTCCATTCAAAACACCGTCGACGACGCGCAGGATCGGACGCTTTCCAAACGTCACGCTAAGTTGTTCAAGTTCTACGACACTTGTCATGCAGCTATCACTAAGTTGATTATCGCTCGTCTCGCATACTACAAAAAACCGACGGACGCTGGGAAACGTCCGCCGGGTTTGTACTAAATTACTCTGGGTCGATTCATTCGTTCGTGTGTACGTCTTTCTCGCCCATCGCGTTCATTAAAATATGCTGCATCTCAAATGAGTTTGGCATACCGAGAAGACTCGCAGGGCTGAGGCCGAACGCGCCGCCCTCTGTATTCGCCGCAACCGTGATGCGATCACCCTGAGCATATGCATATGCCAAGGTTGGAGGAGCATTCGGGTCGATCAAGGCCAGTTTCTGACCCTCGGCAGTATTCTTCATCCTCTCCGCAATCGGTCCAATGAGTGCCGCGAGATCGTGATAAAAGATAGCCGAGAAATTCGTATTGCCGTCCTGCGGCAGAGCAGTCCTAAACCTTGACGAGCGAACCAGCGTGCTGCCCGCGTCACGATTGCTGATGGACTGTTCCAGCAGCGCACGGCTCGGGGCGGCCACGAGGTAGCCGTTCGCGTAAGTGTAATGCACTTCCAGCCCGGCGTCAGATCTTATGGCGTAGTAGGTGCGATCGCCAGCCGGTGTGCCTTCGAGGCTCAGCCTGCCCTTACCGAACATCACGGAGAACTCGTTTAGCTTTTCGACAGCACGCTCGAATGTGCCCTGCAATTTTGCCTGGTCATACACTTCGAAAATTACCTTCCACGACGGTGTCGGAAGAAGCGGGCCGTCGATCGCAAAGGCAAATTCACCCCCAAGCGGGGCCGCAAAGTCGTCTCGAATGCTGAATCCCTGCTGTGTTTCGATCTCCTGCATCTGGCGACGAACGTCCGGCTGGACCGTCTCGATGAATCCGAGCAGATCGTCTACCAGCAACGCCGGATCTTTGACCACGAACGCGGTCGCTACGTTGGCGTTTGGCGATATAAAGTCCAAGGCACCCATAGAACCCGGCGCGGCGAGCCAAGTGGCTATTCCGCGACTGGATTCGCTGAACGTGAGTGCCGCTCGGCTCAGAGTCTTGCCGCCGACTTCTTTCTGCTCGACCACAAAGTCGCGCAGGTTCATGACGCCAAGCTGTTTCAGGCCTTCGCGATTCCGGGCCGCTTCGGGCGACGTATCTTTTGCCGAGATCTGGGCAACGATCTTTTCGAGATCGGCCGCGACTACGAGACCGGCTCCATCCTTATAGATATCAGCGATGCGCTGGTGAAATGATGAACTGGTAAAGCGATTCGATTCCGGCCCGTTCAATGTAGTCGCGAGGCCACGTAGGCTCTCGATCTGCGGAGACGCGGCGAATATGTCGCCCGTGATCCACACGAAAAGCTCGGAGTTAGCTGCAGCCTTTTTATCGCCCTTGGGGACAGCTTTTGCCGCCGGGACGCCCGGCGCCTGTGGAGCCATCGGATCGTCTATGATCCGAACGTTGGGCATATCGCCGGCTTCGCTCGCGAAACGAGCCAGTTGGGCTCCCAGGTATGTGCGGAAGCTCGCCGCGTCCTTGATCTCGCCAAGCACGAGCACACCGCCGGGTTCACCCTTCTGAGCGTCCATCTCAGCAGTAACGACGATCTCATCGCCGAGCTGCGAGCCGAACTCATGAATGCGTGTCATCAACTGCTGGTCGATTCCGTTCTTCTCGCCTTTCCACCACTCGGCAAGTGCAGGATTCTGCTTAATGCGTTCCTGCATTATTTGCTGCGACTGAGCAAGCGTCTCGCTCAGGTTCGGGAGTGCGGCATAAAACACCGTGTTCTCCGGAACCACGCCGAGGAACCTCGACGTGTTACGAACACCAGGACGAGCGACCTTCTGGTTGAGCTCTTTGCGCAGATTCGTTAACTCGGAGACCAAGGTCGCGTAACGCGAGGCGTTGCGGCTCCAGGCTACGTTCTGCTGCACCGGAGTTTTGTCTAGCGCAGAGCTCGTCGTGGTTTGGTCGCCAGGAAGGAGCGTCTCGTCTTTTCCGCCATGGTTGACGGCTACTTCGCCCTCGACCACGGAGACGCGCGAGCCCTTAGTGCCGCTCTCGACCGCAAAGATCGTCCCCTTTACCGAGACGAGCGAGTCAGGCGTTTGCACGTAGAGCCGGCCATTATGCTGTTTTGCCGCCTCGACGATTACATCGCCGCGATCGAGTTTCACAGTTACGCCGCGCATGTTTTCGCTAATCGAAAACTCCGAGCGTTCGCGCATCTCAACCATCGAACCATCCGCGAGCCGAAGCACCGCGCTCGAGTCCTTTGCAGTTCGGATGCGCTCGCCCTTCTGAAGCTGCTCGCCCGCTCCCAACTCACGCATCTGCGAATCGGACACGACATAAATCTGACCATTCGCACTGTCTAACGTCGCTGCGAGGGTGCTGCCTGAAACGTCGAGACGCTCGTACATAAAGACACCCGCGAGGCCGACGAAAAGGACAACCGCGGCAGCAACGCTCCAACGTGCAACGCTTGCTCCGGTACGGCGGCTCGTGGCTGTGCGTAGTGGTGCCTGCTTATCACGAACGGTGTGTCGCGGAGCTACGAACGTCGCCGATTTTGTAGCGGCGAATGAGCGTTGGGCTTTCAATTCCTGCCGACACGGGATGCACTCATTCGAATGGTCTTCCAGGAGAAGTTTCCGCGACGACGAAAGCTTCCCGTCTAGGTATTCGGGCATGAGCGACTGGAAATCATCGCATCCGTGGATGTGGTCTTCACTATTCATTGTATTAATGCCTTCCTTTTCCGATGTTACCGAGGAATTTGCTGCCGCCTGCTGGCTGACACGCGCCCAGACGCGCTTCGCGGACATCTCGACGATCGATTCGTCTATCTGCTCATCGCGTATTTCACGCATCGCGTGATCGATGATCGCGTCCAACTTTTGCTTATCGTGCTTCATGATGTTTCTCCAAATAATTGCCGATATCTTTACGTAGACGAGTTCGAGCGCGATGCAGCGTGACCGCAACCACCATCGGTGAAGTGCCTAGCACCTCTGCAATCTGAGCATTATCGTAGCCCTCAAAATAACGAAGGGCGAAAGCTGTGGCCGCCCGGCCTTCGAGCTTTGCAACCGCTTGTCTGATGAGTTCGCGTAGCTCACTATCGGCCATGTTGTCGGCCGGACTTGGCGCCGCTAGCATCTCACTTTGATCAAACTCGACGACATCCAGCGAGACCGAATTCGCCCGTTTACGCAGCTTCATTACGTCAAGAGCGGTATTTATAGCTGCCCGGTACAGGTAAGCTCGCGCGTTGGGGGACAAGTCGCGCCCCGACCAGCCGGGCGTGAGACGTACGAATACAGACTGCAGCACGTCCTCCGCATCGCTTTGGCTGCCGGTAATCCGGCAGGCGACCCGGAACATACCTTTATAATGGTCGCGAAAGAGCGACCCAAGATCGTTTAGCTCAGTATTAGTAGCGATCACTTCGTGAAGAGCCGGGACGTCTGAAACCACTCGCAACGACGTTACTGCCCGCCCGCTGGCGGTGATTGGACTCGATCTGATCTTTTCGGAAATCGTCATCTACAAATATATAACGTCCGACCCATCGAATTATTAACACCGCAAAAGAATAATTCGACGCCGGTAGTTGAACCAGAAACTGAAAGGCGCAGAAAAGGGCCGAAACGACGAATACGCTCCGGCCCTTGTATAAATAAAAAGGACGCGCCGTCGCACGTCCCTAGAATTGGCTCCGCAGGTAAGACTCGAACTTACAACCCTTCGGTTAACAG
>Ga0136611_10000039_pt1 | contig 68830 bp, 66 predicted proteins | sample AntDrymUQ2232306_2_FD_106645 | JGI IMG/M metagenome (GOLD analysis project Ga0136611, IMG submission 106645) | Polar desert sand microbial communities from Dry Valleys, Antarctica - metaG UQ223 (23.06) | ecosystem: Environmental > Terrestrial > Soil > Desert | place: Antarctica: Dry Valley... | reverse complement strand
GGTGTTGGTGTTGGTGTTGGTGTTGGTGTTGGTGTTGGTGTTGGTGTTGGTGTTGGTGTTGGTGTTGGTGTTGGTGTTGGTGTTGGTGTTGGTGTTGGTGTTGGTGTTGGTGGCTGTGCGATGTTGCCATCACAGGCATCATCGATGTTGTCGGCGTCACTATCTGTTCCAGAGGCTGTTACTAGCAGGCATGTTTCAGCTGTGTTCAAGGTATCATCACCATCATAATCATTCGGGTCATCAATCAAGTAAATCGGCTGGTAGACCGTAATAGTTTCACCGCTGGCGGTAGTTCCTTCCAGCCGGAGCGCTTGATCACCAAGACTGAAAGTATCAGGAAAGCTGACACTAGCGCTTATTTTGCCTGCTTGGTCGGACGCTAAGTTGAACGGAGCGATTGTGGCTGACCCCAGTGTTATTTTAACTGGTGAAAGCGGTTTGAAAGCAGGACCGGTAGTAATGTTTACGGGGATAGAGCGTTGCACCACACTATTGCTTACAAGCGGTTCGTAAGATATTAGCTGGCTGAGTGGCCGGTTGGTTTTGGGGGCGGTGAGCAGGCTTGGCGTGTCGGCTTCGGAGGGTGCAACAGTATTTAAATCGGGAGCTAGCAGCGCTAGATCAAAGTTGCTGGTTACGCTAGTGATTGCCTTTGAGAGCAGCTGGTGGCCAAGTGCGTTTGGATGGTAGCTTTCACGCCCCAGCGGTCCGCCAAAGAGCTTTGGTGTGTCGTTGCCGGCGGTCAGGCCGTTTATGGCCACGTTCCAGCTGCTGGTTTCACACATCCGATATCCGTAAAAGGCGCGCGAGACGTCGACGTAGCGGGTACCTGTTTGCTTGGCGGCACGCTGGATAACGTTGTTAATATGGCCGATTATCAAGTTTGAAAATTCAATTTCCTGGGTATTGAGCCGGACGTTAGCGGCGCAGTTGCCGCCGGGTTTAGCTATTTCGGGGTAGCCGATGGCATAGATTTTAGAGGATGGCAGCCCGGCCGCCTTAAGTTCGTTATACATGCCGGTCAGGCGGTCGTATTGGCTGTTGATTTGACGGATTAGCTCCAGCCGGTCCTCGTAAACCGGGTAGCAGGTGCCCGGGCTGGCACAGCGCTGGACAATCTGGCCAAAACCGATGTCATTGCCGACCACCGATACCGTTATAGCGGCCGGTTTATATTTTTGGACGAAGGCTAGCTGGGCACGGTAGCCGGGTAAATAGCCGCTTAGGACTTCTTCATCATCAGATGGGGCGGCCTTGCCTTGGGCCTGAGCAAAATTGGCCGTGTCGGTTATGTTATTGATGCGAGCCCCGGAGCAGGCGACTGATTCGGCGGCGTTGTATAACAATTGAGCCGATATGAGGTATGGGTAAGACCGTTGGGACAAATGGCATGCATTGTCGCTGCTGTCGGTCGAGGTTTTGTATTGGTAGGCACCCTCGCCACTGGCAAACGAATCGCCCAAAGCTAAATATTGTAGCAGGCTGGCCGGTTTGGTGCCGGTGTAGACGGTAGTTTGCAGTTGTTGGCTATTTTTGGCGGCGTATAGTTGGACGGCGTTACTAGATATAAAACGGACCGATTTGATGGCCGCCCCGCTAATGGGCGTGGCTGCCAAATCGGGGTCAAGATAACGAGATAGGCAACCGGTCGAGATAAATGAGCCGGTAAAAGACGGTCTGCAGCCGTCAAAATTGATAACAGTGGAGTTCAGCCAGCCGAACCGGCCAGAGTTATCGATGGCCATCACCGGGTTAGGTGTCGAGTACGATAAATAGTTGTACTTTTGATTGCTAGCCAGGACTTCGTAAGTCGACAAATTGATGCGGACGATACCGTCAAAAATAGTGCTGACTATCATCCACTGGCCATTGGCAGAAAAGGCAACTGAGTAGGCGTCGACCGGCACCCGGCTGCCGGCGGAGGTTTTAATTTGAAATTCGACAGCTTCAGGCTTGATAGCGTGTTTGATAGTGCCGTCCGGATTGACGGTGGTTTGCAGGGCAGCGTCGAAGTTCTTCATAAATGACAGGTACGGGCCGTAAACCGAGCCGCCATAGCTCAGCAGGGCTACTTGGTTGGAGCGCGGTACCGGTACAATCCGACGACTACCATCAACCGGTCCGTAGATGCCGGTGCCATTGCGCTGCAGGCTGTTATCGGCCAAACTACCCCAACTGGCATCAGTTACGCAGGCGTCCTGTTTGAGCTCGGTCCGGATAAATGGAGGTTCGGTGGATGGCCCGCTGCGGCGGAGGGTGATTTGCCGCTGTTGGCAGTCACGATTGGGCAGGGAGGCATTGTAAGGCGGCTTTTCGGCGGCGGTAAAGGTTTTTGTAACTTCGGCCTGTATAGAGCCGCCAAGCCAGTTTACTGGCAACTCCGCCGCGTAGACAGATTTTGGTATATACAGTATTGCCACCAGTAGGCTGGCTATAATTAAGCGCACATAAAAACGACGACGTTTCATTCCGAACTCCCCTATGTATTTAAGTATTTGCTTAAGTATACGAAGTATTTATTAACGAATTATTAAAACCATGAGCATTATTTATAAAACACCATTTTGTATCTGTTAATTAGTGTCAAAATGACTACATAGGGGTATAATAAGGATATGAATTTAGTCATATTCGGGTCTTCCGGCGAAGTTGGGCGCATTTTGGTGCAGTTATGCTTGGACAATGGCCATAACGTGACGGCCGTGACGCATCGGTCCAATCCGTTTGAGCACCACTCCAACTTAACCGTTATGAACGGCGATATCCATGGTTACGAGGACGTAAAAGCAGCCGTCCAGGGCAATCAGGTAGTGCTGAGCACATTGGGGTCATGGGGCACCAAAAGCAAAGATATTGTGGCATCCGGAACGGCCAATATTATTAAAGCCATGGCGGCGCAGCAAATTCGACGGGTAATCACACTGACAGGTGAAGGGGCATTACTGCCAGGCCAAAAACTCAGCCCACTCAAGAGCCTAGTGCGGGCCGGGATTTCCCTGACTCACGGCAAAATTTTGCATGACGGCGAACGCCATATTGAGCTATTGTTGGGTTCCGGTTTGGACTGGACAGTTATCCGGTCCCAGATAATGACCAGCGGTGACAGTAAAGATTACCGGCTGGCCAACAACGTGTCGACATTGCCGAGCCTGGTTAGCCGCCGGGCCGTCGCCCAGTCCATGTACGACCAAATTACCCGCACCGATTATATTCAGCAAGCCCCAATTGTTTCAGCTAAGTAACTTTTTGTAAATTGCCAAGGTTTGGTCGGCCATGGTTTGCCATGAATATTTAGTAATAACTTTATAGCCTTTGGCGCGCAGATCCGCCGCCTTAGCCGGATTATTTATGACCGATTGAATAGCCGCTACCATTCCGCTAACATCAGAAGGGTCAAAGTACTCAGCCGCATCCTGGTAAACTTCCGGCAAACAAGTCGCGTTGCTGCTAACCACCGGGCAGCCGTAAGTCATAGCCTCTAGCCCTGGCAAACCAAAGCCCTCGCTGAGTGAAGGGAAGACGTACGCTTTGGCATTTTGGTAGAGCCATTTTAGTTCGACATCGTCCACAAAGCCGGTAAATATAATCTTATTAAAAACACCCGATGATTTAGCAAATTTTTCCAGCTCAAACGAATAGTGTTCGCGCTTCCCTACCAAGATTAAATTTAGTTCAGGTTGTGAAGTATTTAATTTAGCGTGGGCTAGAATTAGTTGTTCGAGGTTTTTGTGCGGAAACGAGCTACCAACATACAGGATATATGGCTGGCTGACTTTGGCTGGTTTTATGCCGGCTTTAGATATGGCCGGCTCGCTGGCCTCCAAGGTGACGGTAAGTTTGCGGCCGGTTGACGGCTGGTATTTGGCCAGCCCGTCAGCTACGTACTGGGTCGGGACGATAATAGCCTGGGATTTGAAATGGCTCCACCAGAATAAAAATTTGTACAGGGCCAAACGGATGCGGTGCAGCCACTCCGGCAGGCGGCCGGCCCGGGCGTACTCGAACATGGTCAGGTCATGGGTGGTGGTAACAATATTGCCAAAATATAACAGCGGCTGCTGGGTCATCGTAAAATGCACTAAATCAGCCTTGAGCCGGTACATTTCCCAGGCAAATTTAAGCTCAATTAGCGGGTTAATCGAAAATTGGGGGTATGGACAGCCACGGGTTTTGAAATTAGGGGCAGTCATTTGCCAGGTGTCGTCGGGGCTAACCAAGATGGTGTATTGGTTAGTAGTGTCGGTGCCTTGGAGGTGCGTTACCAGACGGTCGACATAGCGCCCAGTGCTAGTGCGGCGGATGCGGGCGTCGATTACGATGTGTTTAGGGTGGGACATTTAGTACAATTATAGGGCATGGACAAAATAAAACGTATTCCGGCCTGGGGCATGATTGCCCTGCTCGTCTACATGCCGTTCCACATCCTGCTGTCGCAATCGCTCAGCCTGGCCACCGGCGGTCTGGAAATTTGGAAAGTTGCCAAAGACGCATTGACGCTGCTGCTGGCGGTATTCGCCGTTTTACTAGTCTGGCAGCAACGCAAAAGCAACCGGCTATTTAATATTTTAGTGGTTTTGAGCCTAGTTTACGGCCTTCTGCACTTGGGGGTGTGGGCGCTGCACCCGGGAAATAATCCGCGGACTTCCATATTGGGGTCGGTCTACAATAACCGGCTGTTATGGTACCTGCTAATCGGCTTTAGCGCCGGGCTATTGGTGCGCGGCTCGGCTTTACTGGAGAGGCGAATAATAAAAATTATTCTAATTGTCAGCACGATCGTCGCCGTTTTGGGGATTTTGCAGTACTTTTTACCCAAAGATATATTGACCCACCTGGGCTATAGCATTGAGCGCGGCGTCAAACCGAACTTTTTTATTGACGACAAACCGGATTTGCCTCGGGTTATGTCGACCCTGCGCGACCCGAACTCGCTGGGGGCTTACCTCATACTGCCGTTAAGCCTGCTAGCCTATCTGTTTTTGGATAAAACTTACCTGGGCCGCCGCCGGCTGTTAGTGGGATTATTCGTTTTGCAGGGGGTGGCTTTGGTGCTTACCTTCTCACGGAGCGCCTGGCTGGGCGCGTTGCTGAGTGTGGTGTTGGTGACGGTTATGAGTTACCGGAGGGCTGTAGGGGGCTTTACGAAGCGATATTGGCCTTTGATTGCGGCGTTTGTAGTCGGGTTTGGCCTAATGGCGTTTGCGCTACGCGATAATTACGTGGTGCAGAACGTGATTTTGCATAGCGACGAGAGTACGGTGGCAGAGTTGGATAGTAATGATTTGCATTTACTGTATGCCCAAAGGGCGGCCACGGCGATTGTGGCTGAACCGGGCGGTTATGGGCCGGGGACGGCCGGGCTGGTATCAATCCAGAACCCGAACGGCGGGTTTTTGACTGAGAACTATTACTTGCAGATTGGGTATGAGGTCGGCGTAATAGGGCTGTTGTTATTTATAGCCGTCCAAGTAATTATTTGCTGGCAACTTTGGAAGTCTAAAAGCCGGCTGGCTATAGTATTGCTAGCCAGTTTTGCTGGCTATGTGGTAGTAAATATGCTGCTTCATATTTGGACGAATGAGACGGTGGCGGCGTGGTGGTGGTTGGTGGCGGGGCTGGCTATATGTGCAAAAAATAGAAACTAAGTCTTACAGTTCAGGGATTTTTGGTGGCCGTTTAGTATGTAATAGTTGCTCAACCGCATCGGTAGGTACTTTACGTTTTTTTTGAATATTCCACCGGTCCCTTAAAAGCCCCGGCACCATAATCACAAAACTCACCACGGCCTTTAACCAAACCTGCGGCTTACGGTCAATCACCGAGCGCAAGGTAGTCCGGGCAAACTGGTACAAAAAAACTGGTAGGTACTTCCAGTAAAGTTTGGCCGGCATACATTTGGTATAAAGCAGTAAAAAGTTTTTGATTGAGTGGAACCTGGTAAAATCACCAAGCTTTGAACTGGTCGCGCCGACATGGTGGTAAGCGACCGCTTTTGGAGTGTAGCGTACTCCCCAACCGGCTAGTTGGGCCCGGAAAGATATGTCAACGTCCTCGTAGTAAGCAAAAAAGCGCTCATCAAACAGGCCAATCTCCTGCAGCAAAACCGCCCGGTACAGGCTAGCCCCGCCGGAAGCGGCAAAAACTGGTTCGGGCTTGTCGAACTGCCCGCTATCCGGATGGTTGCGGCCGCGCGGGAATGGGATGCCCCAGGTTGAGTAGTAATCGCCGGTGCTATCAATGTGCAGTTTGTCGCTGCGCATCAGCTTGCCGGTGACGATACCAGCGCTTGGGTTTTGGTCCATTTCGCTCACCAGCTCCTGCAACCAGGTTGTTTTAGCGACGGCATCGTTATTGAATAAGGCGACAGCTTTGGCACCGTGCTCCATGGCGTATTTGATGCCAGTGTTGACGCCGCCAGCAAACCCAGTGTTTTTTGGTAGTTCAATCAAAATAACTTGCGGGAACTGGATTTTAATTATCTGCAGGGAGTTGTCGACCGATCCGTTGTCTACTACGATGACGCTGCAATTAATGGTTTGGGCCAGAAGCGACTGCAAGCAGGGAGCGATGAAGTCGGCTCCGTTCCAGTTTGGTACAACAATTGCGAGTTTTATTTCCATAAGGGGTGTAACTATCATATAATAGCAAACATCTACTTATGTTGAATAAAGTATTATCTAAGCAAAACCGGGCCCTTCTTGCTGAATTAGTGAGGACCGATTTTAAGTTGCGCTACCAGGGCTCAGCGATTGGTTATACCTGGTCCTTGCTTAAACCTTTGCTCATATTTTCTATCTTGTACGTGGTTTTTACCCGCTTTATCCCTTTAGGTAAAGGCATTGAACATTATCCGGTGGTTTTATTATTGGGCCTGGTACTTTGGACTTTTTTTACCGAAATGACCACCCAAAGTCTTGGATCGATAGTCGCGAGAGGCGATCTGATAAGAAAAATTAGGATTCCGCGCTGGATTATAGTTTTATCAAGCAGCGTTTCGGCTATTATCAACCTTAGTCTTAATTTGCTTATTGTGGCCGTATTTATGATTTTAAATGGGGTAGATTTACAAAAAACAATCGTTCTATTCCCGCTAATTTTAATTGAGATATACATTCTGGCCCTCGGCGTGTCTTTGTGGCTGGCCGCGGCATTTGTAAAATTCAGGGATGTTAATAGTTTATGGGAAGTATTTGTGCAAGGCGCATTTTATGCTACGCCAATTATTTACCCGCTGACGTTAATAATTAATCCTTTGTATCAAAAGATAATTCTATTAAACCCAATGGCCCAGGCGATGCAGGATGCCCGGTATGCGTTAATCACCCACGACCCGGCCATAATCACCATGTCGCGGGCCTATCAGAGTGGATTTTACATGTTAATCCCGATCGGTATTTCGCTGTTGATTTTGGTAACTGGTATCTTATATTTCAAAAGCCAGGCTAAATCGTTTGCGGAGAACTTATAAAATGAGTGATGATATTGCAATCGAGGTGGTTAACCTAAGCAAATCTTTTAAGCTTCCCCACGAAAGACGCAATTCGGTTAAAAGCTCATTAATAGGCGGCTTGCGCAAAGGTAAACGTACTTATGAGGAACAAGAGGTGCTCAAAAATATCTCTTTCAAAATAAAAAAAGGTGAATTTTTCGGAATTGTTGGACGCAACGGTTCAGGCAAAAGCACATTGCTAAAGCTGTTGGCTGGTATTTACGAACCCACGCAGGGCACGGTTACTGTAAATGGCAGCCTTACGCCGTTTATAGAGTTGGGTGTCGGGTTCAACCCGGACTTGACCGGAAGGGAGAATGTTTTTTTGAATGGGGCGTTGCTTGGGTTTAATCGTTCAAAAGTAGAAGAGATGTATGACGGAATAGTCCAGTTTGCCGAACTTGAAAAGTTTATGGATCAGAAGCTTAAAAATTATTCATCTGGCATGCAGGTGCGGTTGGCTTTTTCGATTGCTATCCGTGCCCAGGGGGACATACTTTTACTTGATGAAGTCCTTGCGGTGGGTGACGAAGCTTTTCAGCGGAAATGCTTTGATTATTTTGAAACTCTTAAAAGATTTAAAAAAACCGTTGTGTTAGTAACCCATGATATGGCATCAGTTGAGAAATTTTGCAATAAAGCAATGTTCATAGAGTCCGGGGATATTAAAAAAATCGGTCATCCGCACGATGTTGCAGCTGCATATAGCAGGAGTAATGACGATAAATATCAAGTCTCAGAAATAGAGGAACCAAAATCGGATGACGATAAATATCAAAAATCTCACCTAAGTATTATTTTGAAGAATAACAAGGGGGAAACTCTTAAAAAGTTTATTTCAGGTGAAAATATGACTGTACATTTGAGTTGGGAAAATAATAGTGTGGAACATGCTGGAATAGCAATATTTAGGCAAAGCGGCGAATACATGTTTGGGGCTAATACTTATTGGGATAAATATAGTCTAGGCGCAACTAAACAAATTTCATACACGGTTAATTTAAACTTAAGTGAAGGAAGTTACTTTTTGCAGGCAGGTGTTTTTAATAAGGATATTACTAAACACATAGACTTTGAGGAAAGAGGCCCGATGTTTGCTGTTAGCAGAAATAAGGATAAGCCAAGATGGTTTGGCATTTCTAATTTAGAGCACAGCTGGTCCTCGATCAATGATATCAAAGGGGTAAAATAGATGTTTAAGAAACGTAAGCTCAACTCCTTCATAAAATATTTTCGGTCGAATTATTTTCACGATAGCGATATAGTATTTGAAAAGGATAATATGACCGAACCCTTTCACTCAAAGCATGGTACTGAAGGAGCACGTTCCTGTGCCTGATTCGAAGCATAAAATAATACCATGGAACGGATCTAAATAACTATGTCAAACTATATAGGTAAATTCATTCCCAATTCTCCAAATAACCCCTGGAATAAAGCCTTTGATTTAATTAAAGAGGGCTCAGTTGTCTTGGACGTTGGGTGTAGCCTAGGGACATTCGGGGAAGCACTCATCACATACAAGCACTGCATTGTAGATGGTATTGAGCCAGATAAAGATGACGCCATAAAAGCCGCAAAACGACTGCGTAAAGTAGCTAACAACTACATGGAAGAAGCGTTAGAAAAAGGATTAAGGGGTGAAAAATACGATCATATTGTCTTTCTTGATGTAATCGAACATCTATATAATCCGGTCGAAGCGTTGGCTTTATTAAAAGACTACTTAAAGCCAGGTGGCACCGTCATATTTTCTATCCCAAACATGGCCCATGCATCGGTTAGAATTATGTTACTAGCAGGTGATTTTGAGTATGGAGAAACGGGACTTTTAGACAAGACTCACCTGCATTTTTACACGAACAAAGAAATTGAGAGAGTGTTTAACGAGGCTGGTTTTAGTGTAACAAATTGGGATTACACCGAAGCAGTTTACACAGAGGGGACGATTAAAAAGGAATTCTTAAAAATCGGCATTTCAAAACCCGGCAAGGAACTTGTAGATATTCTAAGCCGTGATGATGCCCGGATATTTCAATATGTTGGTTCGGCTCAGGTCTCTGACGTTCAAAAAAAGGTAACCCGAAAAGTCTATAGCCCAAATCCCCAAGCTGCAATTACAAGCTGGTATGAAGTGCATGACAAAGAGCTGATGAGTATTCTTGAGTCTAAGGACAAGCAAAACCAAGAACTATTAGCCGAAAAGTCTGATTACGAATCAATCTTAAATGATGAAGCTGCACTTATAGAGAGAATTCGCCTGACACATTACCTAAAGCATTATTTAAAGACTAAAGTACGCAATTTTAAGAAGAAAAATACATAATAACTAATGACTAAAAAAATTATCCTATTTAGCTACAACCCCGTCCCCACGCCTGAATATACTACTATTGAGGGTTCTGCCTTGAGATTTTGGCGAATGGCACTGGGCCTTAAAAAATACGAGAGCTACGATATAACCATAGCTGTGTGGGAGAAGTTTCCTCAAAAGTACAAAGAAGCTGAAGGATTTCGTATAACGAATTTTAACGCTGATCCACAAGCAATCAAAGAACTTACCCAAGGCTATGACGCTGTCGTGTTAAGTTGTGCAATGGGCGGTCTCTCGAAGACGATATTTGATGCACTAGACCCAAACTCAACAACCATCATTGATGCTTATTCGCCAATGTATGTTGAATTTCTGACTAAATCTACCGATAAAACGGAAGACGACCAGTGGCTGGGCGTTTACGAAGAATACATTAATGTATTTAACGAATTATTAGCGAAAGCTGATTATGTACTTATTGGTAATGATAATCAGAAGCACTTCTACAGGGGGGTTCTTGGTGCTACGGGAGCGCTGGTTAACCATAATGATAATAAATTTATCACACTACCAGCTTATGTTGAGAGTGTTAAGGCAGCCGCAGTAAAAAAATCTGTGGCTACTACTGGTGACGACAGACTCAATGTGCTTTGGTTCGGCGGTGTTTACCCGTGGTTTGATATCAATAGTCTAATAACTGCTTTTTCACACAGTAGTATTAAAAAAATTGCCCGACTGACAATTGTTGGAGGCTCTAACCCGTTTTACCCGAAAGACAATAAGCGCTTTAATGGTAAGTACATGGCAGCGAAGGCAATGGCCGAAAAACTCGGCCTATTAAAAGACAAAACCGTAATTCTTAAAGACTGGATTGAATATAAAGACCGAATTGAAGAGTTTAAAGAGGCGGATATAGCGGTTACCATAAATAATACCTTTATAGAAAATCAGTATTCATTTAGACTTCGTGTAGCAGATCTCGCCGGCAATGGTGTGCCCATTATAACTAACGGGGAAGACTGTCTTGGTGAAGCCTTAATTGATCAGGGAGTCGCCTTCAGGTTGAATACCCAAGAAGGTGCATTAACTCAATCTCTGAAAAATATTTTAAGTAACAAAAACGCAATCAAGTTAGCACGCCGTAAACTGTCAGGAAAAAAGATTTACGACAGCCTGCATATATACCATTATATTCCCCCTCTTATTAGTGCAATCAATGCCCCTAAGACCAAGCGAGTTATTAGTAGTTTTGTAGAAAAAGTTGAACCTAGTACGCCAGGCACCCCAAAAACCCAAGATTTTAGTATTAATAGCATTGCCGGAGTAAGTACATCGAGAGTCTTAAGGGTTACCTTGAGTAGAGTAAAAAGAGTTTTCTTATCAAGGCTTGGAATCAAGTATTGATGAAAGCAGAAAAAGTGTTGCTAACCGTAAATATTATTCGATCGGGCAATGGGCTAGCTACTTATAAGCAGTTTCGTAACATTCAACAATTAATCAATGAAATCCCTAGTAGCCTTATTGTTAACTTACAGCTACAGGCTGCGGTTGAAGTTACAGTGCCACAATCTAACGGGTTAGCAAGTATTCCAGCCCATGTGACAATTTTACCGTATGATGCTGATAATAATCACCGAAATATGCTAGCAAGCACACTCGGTGAATATGTGGTTTTTATCGAAGATGGCTATGTGACACCAAATTTTATCAAGGAAGCAATGCATGCGGTACACCAGAATACCCACCCTAGATTTTTACTACCTGAGGCTTTGACTGCTTACGGATTACATAATCAGCTCATTGATCTAAATAAAGAATCTGGTATGACTATTGCTAAGCTAATGCATGATAGTAAGCTCCCCTTAACCGTCCCGTTTGTTGTAAATAGGCGCGAGTACAATGACCCAGCGTATGGGCCTATCCAGATTTTGGGTAGGTTGCTGGGTAAGGGATATCAGATCGGAATACTTCCTGGCACGCTGTACTTTTATGAATATAATGAGACAACTTCATTAGCCAAGCCGGGTCTAATTGTTAATAATATTTTTTACCCCGACATTTTTTTAAATCTAGTGCCGTCCACGTTAACCGCAAAAACCGCCAGCCCTGCAAAAGCTGGTAAAGTAGCAAGCATAAGTGTAAAAATGAAGATGGCCGATTATATCAAGCAACGTAGTCCACTCGTTCACCAGTATTTAAAAAATCAGTACATATTAAATCGTGAGTTTGCAGCAATAACATCAAAAGGAGCTATCAAAAGGCTTAAAAAACAAAACATTGAAGATGTGTCTGAAAATATAGTCGTGGAACCATTAAAAAATAGTCCTTTATCGTTAGCTGGATCTACATTTTTGGAGCAGTGGTCTAGATTAAATGTAATTGAACCAATGATAAGACCGACTCAAGATATTCTAAAATCAATTCAGTGTCTGGACAATACTGTTTCTAGCGAATTTATCAATCGATATTTGAGATTCTGCTCGCTACATAAGGAAAGTAAATTTACCGACATTATTATGGTTCCGCACCTTGTGCGAGGGGGAGCAGATCTGGCGGCGTTAAGTTTAATAAGTTGTTTGGCCGCCCAGGGAAGAAGGGTGCTTGTAATTGTTAGCCTGGAAGTTGAATCACCATGGGCACATAAGGTACAGGAGATAGAGGGCGCAACCCTGTTTGAAGCCAAAGACTGGTTTAGTGGGATAGAAGAAGAGTATCGGGCCGCGTTCATCGCAAGAGTTATTATACAGTGGGGGGTGAAGCACCTATCAGTAATTAATTCCGCACTCGGTTATAGAATGCTGCAAGACTATGGTTCCATTATAGGTACTAACTGCCTAAGGCTACTCCATACTTATGCGTTTGACATGACAGAGGATGGATTTTTGTACAATGTGCTGCGGAATGGTCTGGTTGAGACCTATGATTCACTGGATTTTTATATAACCGACACACTAGTTTATAAAAATCAGCTACATGAGATATATGGTTTTGAAAAAGACAAAATAAAAGCACTTTACTTGCCAGTATCATCGGAAATAAAACAAAAAAAAGATTATTTAATTAAAAAAAAGGTACTTTGGGCAAGCAGGATCAACGATTCAAAGCTTGTAGAAGTAATGGTTGAAATAGGTAAAATTTTAAGTAAAAACGGAATTGAGTTGCATATATTTGGTGTGCTGGATGACTACTATTCAGAGCAGAATCGCTTTGTTAGCATGATAGGCGCGTATAATGATATTCACTACCATGGTGCATATGACGGCTTTGCCTCGATAGATGTTGATCAATATGACATATTTTTAATGACTTCAAAAAACGAAGGAATGCCAAATGTTATCCTTGAGGCTTGCGTCGCAAATGTGTATATTGTAGCGCCACCATTGGGCGGTATTCCAGAGTGTATCACTCAAGGAGTGAACGGTGCTTTAGTTAGCAATAAGTTTGACCCAGAGGCATACGCCGGGCAGATACTAAGTGCGTATAAAGATTGCAGTTTCACGAGACAGGGAGCAATAGCGAGCCATAATAAGGTGATGCTTGCGAGACACACCCGTGAATCGTATGAGCGAAATGTCCGTAAGATTGTAGGGATAGCCTAAGGTCTGTCGGTCTTAATATTGAAATTTGCGTAGGTTTGAGTGACATCATGAGTCTCTATGCCCCATGAACCAATAATTTTGTCGGCATGCTCGCGGTAGTATTTAACCTCTTCGGGGATTTTCTTGCTGTCTATGTACCATGGCTCATGCTCGGCCGTATACTTTCCGCCAGTACGTAGGGCGGGCCCTAGTACATAAGGCGTATTTGGTCTATAAAGTGCAAATGTCGTGTCAATTTCCGCATCATATACATCAGGTTCAACTTCGCTCACCCAGAACTGTGACTCCCAGTTAACCACATACTCTTTAAGGGCATAGTCGTCAGGCAGATTATCTATTCTCAAGCCAAAACCAACCTTGCGCCGCACCGGATTATTATTAAGCAGATCCGCAAAGCGCTTTACAGCACCATGTGCTTTATCTGAAGGAATAACATCAGGATCGCTAACTATATACGGTCGTCCTTTTGCATATATGTTTACTATTCCCGTTGCCCAGGGGGATGTGTGCCCAATATTTCTACCTAAATATAAAACTTCGTAGGGTGTATTCGAGTAATATTTTAGCAAGGGCGGGTATGTCGAGGCATTATCGATAAGATATATATTCTTTAACCCTTCAGCTTCGCACCAATCAACAAGCTTCTTCAATGGCTCTACACGATCCCTGCAAATAATAAACACAGGTATGCTGGGGCTGTACGGTGTGCGACTCACCTGCTTGCTGAGTTTAGCGGCACGCATGGCTGCGCGCTTGTCACGCCACTTTTGCTGCCGTACATAGTATAAAGTCTTCAATATTATCAAGGTTGGCCTAAAGAAGACCGTATTGAATATAATATATTCTGGAAGTGTTATGTGCGGGGGTGTAAGCGCTAGTAAGGTAAGTTGATTGTTTGCTTTAATAATTGACGTCAAGGGTTTGGTAAATGTTTTGGCGTTATCGTTTGCAAAGCTTTTGCTGGCAATAATATAACCTGCTTTTGAAATACGCCTTATGCCCAAGAGTCGGTCAATTTTATTTCGTTTCATCGGTACACCTAGATGATGGTGATTTAGGTCATTGGCCTGATATGCAATGTAATTTGATTTATCGGCCAGTATATTCGACCAAGTAGTTAATATTAATTTGTCCCCGGATGCGATAGCGATTGATTTTTCGATAGAAGAAATATTTTTAGGACGCGATATAACATAAGTTACACCTTTTATTTCATCTAGTTTCAGCTCAGGTTTAGTGTTAAAGTATAAGATTATTTCACAGACTGTAAAATCTGCATCATTTAAATTGGCTAAGTGGTTACTTAGTTTCTTTAATTCATCAAGCGTTATGCTATCGCCGTTTATTATATAACTTATAGAGCACATTATTCATTTAATGGTAGCATGAGGGCGGGTGTATTAACTATAGTTTTTAAATGCCGACATTTTCCCTTACAATTAACAAAGTTAAACAGACGGGTTTGTGAATGACAAAAGTTTTACATTATGGGTCTTTAGGGGCTAAAAAAGTTTTAAACCGGGCGCCACGCATAAAACGAGCCCTAAAACGCGTTGTCTTTGACCATATCGGTCTAACCATTGCCGGTACGGGGCAATACCAGGACTGGCTGGTCAAAAACTTTCCCGATTTTATTGAGATTAGTAAACAAAGGAAAGAAGCTTCAACCTTCCTATATAAACCAAAGATCTCCATAGTCGTGCCAACTTACAACACCCGGTTAGATTTTTTGAAAGACTGTATAGAATCGGTCCAAGGGCAGGTTTATGATAACTGGGAACTTTGTATCATCGATGACGCCTCTCCGAACAGCGAAGTGCGTGAAATGATAAATGAATATGCAGCCGCTGATAGTAGGATAATCTATAAGTTTTTGAAAAAAAACCGTCATATTTCAGGCGCTACGAACGAAGCTATAAAATTGGCAACCGGTGACTTTATCGCCCTGTTTGATCATGATGACATGTTGTGGCCGAATGCACTGTTCGAAGTAGTAAAAGCCCTTAATAATGATAAATCACTCGATTTTATTTATAGTGACGAAGATAAGATTACCGAAAATCGTCATGAGCACCTCGGACCCTTCTTTAAACCTGACTGGAACCCGGACTTTTTACACAGTGTTAATTACATAACACACCTGGCTGTTATTCGTAAAACTCTGTTAGTAAAATTAGGCGGCTTGCGGACAGATTACGATGGTGCTCAGGACTGGGATTTATTTATGCGTATAACCAGCGCCACCACAAAGATTCACCATATACCAAAAATACTTTACAGTTGGCGGATACATGATATGTCGACCTCCAAGTCAAATGATTCCAAACCTTATGTAATTGGTGCCCAGAAAAAGGCTATTGAAGATGATTTGAAGCGCAAAGGCTACGATGATTTTAAGGTCCAAAGAGATAAAGCCCATCCTGGTTACTGGGATGTTCGGTACAGTCTTAAAAATAATCCAAAAATATCGATAGTTATACCTTCAAAAAACCAATATAAGATCCTTAAGCGCTGCATAGAGTCAATCTACGCCAAAACAACATACAAAAATTTTGAAATTATACTAGTAGATACTGGCAGCACAGACAAAAGGCTATTCAACTGGTATAAAAAAATCCAATTACAGCACAGTGAGTTTAAGGTTATTGAATGGCCCGAACAGCCTTTTAGCTACGCTAGGAGCTGCAATGAAGGCGCTCGCAATGCTACTGGCGAACTGCTGGTGATGCTCAACAATGATACGGAGGTCATGACTGCAGATTGGCTTGAAATATTGGCTGGCGATGCTCAAAGGGAAGAAATCGGCGCGGTTGGCTGTATGTTATTTTTCCCTGACAAGTTCCATATCCAGCATGCTGGTGTTGGAATAGGGTTGGGCGGAGTAGCCGCAAATTCGCTATCCATGACAACATTAAATAAACCGATGACCCAAACCCAGCATTTAATGCTTAACACAAAGCATAACATGACCGCCGTTACGGCCGCCTGTATGGCTATCCGTAAAAGTGTTTTTGATGAAATTGGTGGTTTTGATGAAGAATTCAGGGTAACCTACAATGATGTCGATCTCTGTTTGCGGTTGCATGACAAAGGCTATAGGAACGTATATACTCCTCACGCTCGCCTACTCCACCACGAATCCATAAGCGTTGGTGCGCCGGACGAACTAACCAAGCGTGACACGACTGAATTCAAGGCCGCCAAAAAGTTATTTTGCAAGCGGTGGGCAAAATACATCAAACACGACCCTAACATAAACCCGAATCTGAGCAAAGATAATGCACTTTACGACCTACCTACTGCCAAGAATAGCTAATTAGGCTAGGGCTGATACCAGGCAACGCCTTCATCATTCCAGGATCCGCTTGATGCTAAGACAGCCCGCTCATTGGCGTCCAATGTTAAGTGATGCTTTTGCAGCGATGGGGCGTACAAGCGGTATACCGGGGTAGCTGTGACTTCCTTGCTAACAAAGAAAGCTATTCCCTCGTCATTCCAGCCGTGGTTTGCTACTAAATTGGTTCTTTCTGGAGGGCTAGTGGTGTACAGGTGCCGTTTAACAGATGGTTGGTACAAGCGATAAACTGGTTGACTGCTTGTATCAGCCGAACTCTGCCAAGCTACCCCTTCATATTGATAGCCCGAAGCTATCATATTGTCTCTTTCATAAATATCGGTCGTCCATAAGTGGCTGAATGTCTGCTGGATATAAAAACGGTAGGTCAATAACTTGCCTGCAGGTGGGGCTGTTTCTTGCCTTACAGGGCTAATACCGGTGAATGCAACTCCCTCAACCTTATAGCCGCTATCAATCAAATTGGTTACCTCGTTCCCATTATCGGTCCATCGATGCGTTCCGCTGGAGTTTGAGTAAAGCCTGTATACGGGATAACCCGAATTGGAGCCAGCCGGGTCAGCCCAAAAATCTATACCGGCTGGTGTGAAACCGGCGTTGGCCAGCGCGTCATATTCCGTTTTACTACTTGTCAGGAACGCGCCGCCGCCGGGTTTAACCAAGCGATAAACTGGTATATTGCCAGGCAAAGGCACGACATTGCCAAAGAATAGCTTTGATTGAAATTGGTAACCCTCAACCGCTATCAGATGATCGCGAGTACCTACGGAGGCAGTGTAGTAAGGCTGCCCAGTCGGGCTTATAAGGTGCCATATACATGACCTGGCAGTGTTGGTGGCTTCGGCACAGCCGGGTAAGTTAACTATACGGGTACTGCCAAACCAGTCGCTGAAAATTCGCCAGAAATTCCGGTTACCGTAGGCGCTACAGCCATCACCGGTGCCATAAAGATTAGCCAAGGCGGGTTGATTGGGTTGGTAGGGCGTATAAGTATAAAGCGCTGCCGTAGCTGAGCTGCGTATTTCGACGTTACTTGCCCCGCAAGCTTTATTGGGGTGGAACTGGACAGAGTTGCTGCCTAGTTTTTTGTATGGCCACCACGGCTGATTCATGTTATCCAGGTAATAGCGTTTCAATGCGGCCGATTCGGAGATTTGGATTGAAAAACCGGCATATCTGGAGTCACAGTTAGCGCTACCGTTTGGCCCGCTATCCGGGCAATAGGCGCCCATTGCGTAAGTGTATTGCTTTTCTAATGGCCAGTCGTCGGTTGTTAACGGGCCAGCTGACTCTTTATGAATAGTAACTAACAAAACCTTGGGGCTGATGTTGTAACGTTGGGCGGCATTAAAGATCATTTGGGCAGCACTAATTGCATTAGCAGGGATTGGTTTACCGCCGTAATTGTTGGCCGGTACGCCGTCGCTTGGTTGTGTTTTGGGTACTTCGTAGTAGTCTTTCAGGCAAGTGAATGTGGTGGGAAGCCCTTTGGATGCCGCGTATTGGGCCCTTGTGCCTCCACCGTATTCAGAAGTAGCTTGGCCAGACGTGTCGCATTGGCCATCCGTCCGGCCATAAAAACCAGTGCCCACTTTAGCGTTTAAAAAATCTTGTATCTGCTGGACTGACATACTGTTTTTGTCGGTAAAAATAGCGTCGTCGATTATTTCACCGGAGCGCCAGCTGCCGGCATCCGCGGCAGTGGCCTTGGGCACCATAAATGAAACCTGAGGAATCATCAGGGCGGCAATTATTACGATTGTATTTGTTAACCGGATCATTTAGTTCACCTCAAAATCGATTGATTTTGTATTAGTTTCACTTCCGGCTGTGACGGATAATTCAATATTCCATTTACCGGTGCCTAATGAGTCTATTGGAACAGTGAAACCGGCACAAGTTGAAAACTCACGCTGGAAGACGACCGGAGCGGATTGGGAAGTACTTCTACCACCATTTGTAACCTTCAACTGGCAAGAGCCGTCCGCGTAACCCTCAAGTTTGGTAAAGACTACTACTTCAGTTGAAGATTGTTTGGCTGATATATCGATGCCGTCGGCATTGGACGGCGGATTGTAGGGCGGTGTGACGTCGGGTACTTTTTCATCGCCTGCCGGTGTTTTAGTCTCGTCTTCAGCGATTGATTGCTTTTGGTTGGCGGCTATGTCGGCTTCTTGCTTAGTCTGGTTGGTCGAGCTGGAAGTTTGGAAAACACCAGTCAAAAGTAAACCGCCTGCTACTAATAGGAGTAAAGTTATAATTGATGCGACTATAATGGTTTTTTTTGAAACTGACATATTTTTTATTTTTTGGGTTTGCTATTTAAGTATATATAATTAAAAGCATAATTACAATCAAATATTGATAATAAAGTATATTTTACAATCTTATTCACCATTCCAGTACTGGGCAATCATGCCTATTCCGGCAACCAAATAGCTATCCCAGTCACCGCCCGGCGGAAGGCCGTTCACCGTACCGGTTATATTAAAATTCGCGCCATTTTGGGGGCGGCCATTGGCGTTGGTTGCTTTAAGCCCGTAAAAATTAAAGTCATTCGTGTTCCATGATCCATTCAATCCGCAATACGCCGGACAGTTATCGCCTACTGTAATAGCGACATTGTTAACGGAGCTATTTACTGTATCGCCATTCAGCCGGGCATTGCCTTCGGCATTGAAAAATAGTCTTGGTATTAAGTTGACTGATATATTGGCGATAGGAGTTGGTCCAGCATAAAAGACGGCTGTTTGCTCGTTTTTCCACCATTTTAAAGTAATTGGCTGATTGGCGTTTGATGCCGGGCCTAAGTAGCTATAAGTGAACTCTCCATTTTGGACTCGTTCCCAGACATAATACGGTTGCCCTTTTGACTCGGGTGAGCCGGAGTCGGTTTGGATGCCGACGGCCAGAGCATTATTGAAGGCGTCGTGGGTATTTATATAAGCCGAGTGGCCGGTTCCGGAACCGCCGTCCCTGACAGTTGCACTATATGAGAGGTAAGGCGCCCCGGCTGGTATCACGATTGGGTTGGTTATGACCGAACCGGCCGAAAAAGTAATGTTGTTGAAAGAAGTATCCACTATGTCGCCGGTATCTCTGGCGGCCGATAAGAAAGATATCGAAGGATTTGTGGCCGCGACCGGATACGGCCCCAAAGTTACTTGATTATCGATAGTCATTATTACGCCGTCAGCCCCCCAAGTAAAAGCAAAAGAGTGTGATGCCCCGGTAATGGCATCTTTGGGCCAGTAACCACCAATAGGACGGCCATTGGCGGCACCCTCGATCATTATAGTGGTTCCGTTTGGCGATACGCCGGGGTCATGGATTAAACCGAACGCAACATAGTTTTGGGGATCGTTCCAAAACTGAACTAAGCCTTTGTAACCCGTACCGGTGCCATATGAACAGACGCCGTTGGGGCAGTATGTACCCTTTAATGTCACTCTTAAAGTACCTGATTCACTGCCTCGAAAATTCGTAGTCGAGCCGGACTGGTAATTTACAGTCCCGGTTGTGCCCCAAGCCCCACTAGTTGTACGGCGCCCCCAGGCGTGGGCGGTATCATTATAAATTCCACTGGTAGCGAATAAGCCCGCATCCCAACTATAGCTTGAAAGACTGGTTGTATTGGCATGAGCAGTTGAATATCCAAATAGGGCGAAGGTAAATGATAATAAGGCTATCAGTAGGTATTTTTTATTCATAAGCCTTATTATACTGCCAATTGTGAGAGGTACAAAATAGTAGTGCTTTACAAAGAATTATATTAAACGCTGAAGGTATTTACCATACCCACTCTTTACTAAAGGCTGAGCTATCTCTGATAGTTGTTCTTTAGAAATAAACCCCCGGCCGTAAGCCGCCTCCTCAATACACCCAATCTTCATCCCTTGCCGCTCCTCTATAACCTGCACAAACTGGGAGGCCTGGTTCATGCTGGCAAACGTACCGGTATCCAACCAAGCCGTCCCGCGGTCTAACAATCCAACTTTTAGCTTACCTTGTTGAAGATAGGCATCAAGTACTGACGTTATTTCAATCTCACCCCGTTCGCTGGGCTGGACGTTTCGGGCAATTTCGACTACTTGGTTGTCGCAAAAATATAGTCCGGCGTTGGCGTAATTAGACTTTGGGTTATCCGGTTTTTCTTCAATCGATAATACTTTCATATTGTCATCGAACTCGTAAACGCCGTAGCGTTCCGGGTCAGTTACCTGGGCGGCAAATCCAACCGCTCCATCGACATCAGTCAGTGACCGCAAGCGGTCCTCTAGCCCCGAACCATAAAATATATTGTCACCCAGGATCATGGCGACTTTGTCGGCTCCTATAAAGTCGGCACCGACTATATAGGCGTCGGCTAGTCCGCGCGGGGTTGCCTGGACTTTGTATGTGAATTCACAACCTATGCGGCTGCCATCGCCCAGTAGTTGCTCAAACCGGGGCAAGTCATGAGGGGTCGAGATAATGAGTATTTCCCTTATGCCGGCGCCAATCAGGGTCGACATGGGGTAATAAATCATTGGTTTGTCGTAAATGGGCATTAACTGTTTGCTGATGGCCATTGTTATCGGGTACAACCGCGTCCCCGACCCCCCGGCTAAAATAATTCCTTTCACGGCTTAGACTCCTTCTAGTTCATGTTTTATATATGCTTGCAGTTCGGTTTCCCAATCCAAAGATTCAAAACCGGTCGACTGCAGTTTGGTCAGGTTTAGCACACTTTGGAGAGGGCGTGGCGCAATGCCGGTTTTATCTTTGAAGTAGTCTTGGGTGGTTACGCCGGTTACGGTTAGGTCATGGCCAGCACAAAGGAATATTTGCCGAGTAATATCGGCCCAACTGGCACTCTCGCCGCTATTAGTTACGTTGTAGGTGCCATAAGGGCTGTTAGTCTCTAGCAAGTGGCTAATAGCCCGTACCAGCTCGCTGGTGAAGGTCAAGCGGCCAATCTGGTCATCGACAACGCTTGGGCTAATACCGCGCGCCCCTAGCCCCAGCATGGTTCGGACAAAGTTTTTGCCCTCGCCAATTACCCAGCTGGTTCGCAAAATGTAGTGGTTGGGGGTTAGGCCGGCTGCAATATCGCCGGCTGCTTTGCTGGCCCCGTAGACGCTCAAGGGCGCAAAGCTTTCTGTCTCGGAGTGGGGGGCTGATGTGCCGTCAAACACGTAGTCGGTCGATATATGGACTAAAGTTATGCCATGCTGGCTGGCGATGGCCGATAGGTTAGCTACGGCGTGGGCGTTGACATTCCAAGCGCTAGTTCGGCCCTCAACTGTTTCGGCCGCGTCGACGGCGGTGTAGGCGGCGGCGTTTAGTATAATTTTGATGCCGCTCCAGTCAAAATCGTTGACGGATTCAAAATTGGTAATATCGAGTTCGGTTTGGTCGGTTTGGCGGGCGCCAGGGTAGCGGGCCGACAGAGCAGTGCCTAGCTGGCCTTTGGCGCCTAGTATAAGTATATTTGCATCATCCATTAGAACTTTACCGCCACTACATCTTTAAGTAGCGGGTTGCGCAGGTCCTTATCTGACACGATGGCCTGATCCTGGCCAATCGGCCAGTCAATACCCAAAGCCGGGTCAAATAAATTGACCGAAGTGTAGATGGCGTCGGCCGACCAGTGGGCGTTGACTAGGTAGATGTATGTCAGGTTTTCGGTCAGGGTTTGGTAACTGTTGGCCACACCACGGGGCACAAAAACGGCTTTTTCGGGGGTTATTTCCATGCTGAGGGTTTGGCCGAAACTTGGCCCCTCGCGTAAGTCAACCCAGGCTCCAAACACTTTACCGTTGGCAATCGAAACGTATTTTTCCCACGGTTCGGCGTGGAGGCCGCGGGTAACCCCGATATCGGCATTGAATGAAAAATTATTCTGGACCACATCAAACGCTGGCAGCCCCAGAGCCTCCATCTTCTGCTTTTGGTAATTTTCTTTGAACCAACCGCGGTTATCACCGTGCACCGGCAGGTCAATTTCGTAAAAACCCGGTATGACGGTTTGACGGACTTGCAAATCGGCCATTATCGCCCCAGCTCCTGGTACTTAGCTTCGGTAGCTTGTTTTTGGGGTTTCCACCACTGTTCGTTCTGTTGGTACCAAGCGACCGTATCGGCTAATCCACGGCGGAAGTCGGTATATTTTGGCACCCAGCCTAGGTCGCGTTGGAGTTTGCTGGCATCGATGGCGTAGCGCATATCGTGACCCGGCCGGTCGTTGACATGGTCGTAAGCTGTCTTGTCCTGGTTAGTGAGTTCCAGGATCAATTCAATGACGGTTTGGTTGTTTTGCTCGCCATTGGCGCCGACCATGTAGGTTTCGCCGATAACACCGGTTTCTAATATTGCCAGGACAGCCGAGGAGTGGTCTTCGGTGTGAATCCAGTCACGGACGTTCTGGCCGGTGCCGTAAAGTTTTGGCCGCCTGCCCTCCAGAATTTCGGTGATTTGGCGGGGAATAAACTTTTCGACGTGCTGGAACGGCCCGTAGTTGTTGGAACAGTTGGATATGGTAGCTTTGACACCAAACGAGCGCACCCAGGCCCGTACTAGCAGGTCCGAGCCGGCTTTGGTGCTGGAATACGGGCTGGATGGGTTGTATGGCGTGGTTTCGGTAAATTTATTGGGGTCATCTAGTTCTAGGTCGCCATACACTTCATCGGTCGAAATGTGGTGTAACCGGACATCGTACTTGCGGGCGGCTTCTAGTAGGGTATAGGTACCAATTATATTAGTATCCAGGAACGGGCGGGGATTGTGCAGGGAATTATCGTTGTGTGATTCGGCAGCAAAGTGGATGACGGCATCGGTTTGGCTAAACAGCCGATCGACTAGACCGGCATCGCTTATGTCGCCAACCACCAATTCGACCAGTGTACTGTCCAATCCTTCCAAGTTGGCCCTGTTGCCGGCATAAGTCAGCGCATCCAGTACCGTAATGTGCCAGTCTGGCCGCTCTCGGTATAGGTGATGGACAAAGTTTGACCCGATAAAACCGGCACCCCCGGTGACTAAAACTCTATTCATATCTTTTAGTATACCAAACAATTAGCGACCATAGTCATCCTGCACCCGGACAATATCGGATTCATCTGAGGGGCGAGCCGGGTCGTTATGCTGCCAAATTTCGGCAATAACACCCCAATTTTCGAGCCCGATTAGGCGGTGGCGTACCAAGGCGTCAAACTGGATGGTTTGGTCAATCTCTAATTGCTTAGTGTCGGGCTGATCGTCAGTCGGGCTAGCACAAACACCAACCGGACCACTGACAACTCTCCATAATTCTGCCCGATGATGATGATATTGCCAGGACATTCTTTTGCCAGGCGCAACCACCAAAAATTTAGTGCTGAGCCGATTGTCGTGTTTAGATAACTGATTGAGTGGAAAATCCGGGAAATAAGCTTTTATAAAAATGTCAGCTGCGGCCGGGTCAATTACAAAATAGGCTCCCCATGGCTTGTTACTGTCTTCGTCCGCGATAGCCAGACCGGCGTTTTTAAGGTAACCCCTAAACTTATTTAAGACTTCGTCTTTAGATTGCGTATTTGGCAAATCCAACTCCATGTTTACCCCTTTTCCAGCCTTCAGTATATAATCAACTGCATGATAGTAGTAATAATTGCCGGCGGATCAGGCACTAGGCTATGGCCATTGTCAACACCACACTACCCCAAACACCTTTTGAACCTGGTAACTGATAGGAGCTTACTGCAATCGACCTACGACCGTGCCAAACTGGTGGCTGGCATTATATATATAATTTCTGAAACCTCCCACGTTGCCCACGTCTACGACCAGTTACCGGAAATACCGGCCGAACGGGTGATTGTCGAACCCGGCCGCCGCGGCACCGCCTCCTGCGTTATTGCAGCCCTCGCCCGCATCAAACAAACGGAAAAAAGTGACGAACCGATAGTATTTATGCACGCCGACCACCATATCCGCGACAACCAGGGCTTCGGTGAAACGCTGCAACTAGCCGCCCGGGCCACAGTTGAGCTGAAGCGGATGGTTTTGTTGGGCGTCGAGCCGACTCACCCGGCAACTAGCTATGGTTACATTGAGCGCGGCAAGCATTTAAAAGGGGTGTATGAAGTCAATAGTTTTAAAGAAAAACCAAATATTGGCACCGCCCAAAAATACATGAACCGCGGTCGTTACCTCTGGAATATGGGTTATTTTATTGCGCCGCTGACTGTATTTGAAGCCACGATTGAAGCCTCGGCCCCCGAGCTATGGAATAATTACCAAAGTTTGCTAAAAGCCAGCGACGAAACCCAGTTCGCCAAAACTTACCTAGGCTTCACCAACGAACCAATCGATACCGCCCTAATCGAAAAAGTCGACAATCTGTTGGTCGCCCCCGGCAGCTTCGACTGGATGGACCTTGGCTCTTACCCCGACGTCCACCAAGTCAGCCTGCAGGACGAGCAGGGCAACACGGTGCAAGGTAAAATCGCTTTGGAAGGTGTGGTTAACAGCTATGTCCGCAACGATACCGAAGTCCCAGTGGTAGTGATTGGTTTGGATAACGTGGCCATCGTCAGCACGCCGGACGGTATTTTGGTGACTAATAAAAGTTACGCTCAGCGGGTTGGCGCTGTTAGTAAACAAGTTTTATAGGTCGGCAATCAGTTTGTTGGTAGCCGTACGAAGGGCGGCGGCTTTGTCTTTGGCTGCTTGTTTAGCCTGATCCAGCGAACCGGTGACTGGCACCCAAACCTGGGTATAAACTTTGAGCTTGGGTTCCGTACCGGACGGGCGGATGGTAATGCGGTCATGGCCGTCGGGGCTGAATTCGAACCGTAATACGTCTTCGCTGCGACCCTCTATTTCGGTACCGGTCAGGTAGTCGCGGGTTTTGGTGACATTGAGGCTGCCGATTTGGGTGGGTTGATCGGCTCGGATAGTTTGCATGATGTGTTGCATCCGGGCGAAACCGTCAGCGCCTTTGAGGGCAATATTATCGAGTTCTTCGCAAAATACGCCATGTTCGTTGTACAGCTCATCTAAGCGGTCGCTCAGAGTTTTGCCGTCGTCTTTGAGCTGGCTGCCCAATTCACTCATTAGAAGAGCCGATCCGGCGGCGTCTTTGTCGCGGGCATAGCTGCCTACCAAGGCGCCGAAGCTTTCTTCGCCGCCAAATATAAACTCTTCACCGGCTTGGTCTTCATAAATTTTGATAAGTTCACCAATGTATTTAAAGCCGACTAGTAAATTACCGCGGCAGGTGACGCTGTATTTGGCGGCCACTTTTTGCAGCATATCGGTCGTGACGATGGTTTTGGCAATAAACTGGTTGCCGTCTAGGCGGCCGGCGACTTGGGAAGCCTGCAAGATGTAGTCACACAGCAAAACCGCAATTTGGTTACCGGTAAAAAATGTGTTGCTGCCGTCCGGGTTGAGCTGGATAACCCCAAACCTATCAGCGTCCGGGTCGGTTGTCATGGCAATGTCGCAGCCTTGCTCAATACCGTATGCCACAATTTTATCGCTGGCCTCTGGCACTTCCGGGTTGCAGATGTGGTTGGTGACATTGGTAAAATGTCCGTCGTAATTAGCTTGTGAGGCTAGTATTATAGTGCTGAATCCGGCTTGCTCCAGCACCGGCTTGACGCTGCTATAGCCAGCGCCGTGCAGTGGGGAGTAAGCAACTTTGGCACTCCGTTTTGACGGATTGATGGTTTTGGCTAGAACAGCGTCAAAATAGGCTTGGTCATCCTCGGCCCCGATAATGACGATTTGGCCTTGGCTGACGGCTGTATTGTAATCGGCTACATTAATAGTTTCGATAACCGCTCCGTAAGCCAGCAGCTCGGCATCGTACGGTGACACCAGTTGACTGCCATCGTTCCAGTAAACTTTGATGCCGTTGTCGCTGCTGGGGTTGTGGCTGGCGCTGATCACTATGCCGGCGGCTGTGCCGCGGTGGCGGACAGTGTGTGATAGTTGCGGGGTGGAGCGGACATCGTCATATAAATAAGCCGTGTAGCCATTGGCGGCGCAGATGCTGGCGGCGTACTCGGAAAATTCGACGGAGGTAAGACGGCTGTCGTAGGCTATAGCAAGCTTTTTATCGGCTTCCGCCGTGCCGCGGTCTGTCAGGTAACCGCAAAGTGCCTGGACAGCTTCGCCCATAGTTACCCGGTTGATGCGGTTCGAGCCAACGCCGACTGTACCGCGCCGGCCGCCGGTTCCAAAGGGGATAACCCGGAAAAAGCTGTCTTCCAGTTGCTGCCAGTTCTGGCTGTCTATTAATTGCTTTAATTCATCCAGATAAAAGGTGTATTTGTCATGTACTAGCCAGGCATTTATGTTAGCCTTGGCGTTGTCTGACAATTGGGTGCTGTTTTCGACGGTTTCTATATAAGTATTCATAAATGTCCTTCTTAGTTAAAGTCTAGTACACAATCATAAACATGACGGCCAGTTATTTCACAAAGTGTACTATTTATATCCGTTTGGGTTTTGGCTCTGCCATCGCCAGGCGTCCTGGCAGGCCTGCGGTAAACTCCTTTCAGCCCGCCATTCCAGGCCGTAGGTCACTTTGGTGACATCAGCGTAACACTCGGCTATGTCACCGGCCCGCCGACCGATAATCTCGTATGGTATTGGTTTGTTGGCGGCCAGTTCAAAAGCATGGATGGCCTCCAAAACCGAATTTCCGGTGCCAGTCCCAAGGTTGTAAACGGCCATTTCGTTGATTCTTGGCGGATGGTCGAGGGCGGCGATGTGTCCCAGGCTCAAATCCGTCACATGGATATAATCACGTACCCCCGTGCCATCAACTGTGCGGTAATCGTTGCCATAAACGGCTACTTTTTCACGCCGGCCAATCGCAACCTGGGCCACAAATGGTAACAAATTATTAGGTATACCACTAGGGTCCTCACCAATCAATCCCGACTCGTCGGCTCCAACCGGATTAAAATAGCGTAGGGCGGTTATTTGCCAGCCGTTATTGGTAGCGGCCAGGTTTTGTAATATTTGTTCAATCATAACTTTTGTCTGCCCGTATGGGTTGGTAGCGTGAATTGGAGCCGTTTCGAGGATGGGTACGTCCTCTGGCGCACCGTAGACGGTCGCGCTTGAGCTGAAGACTAATTGCCGTGTAGGCGAGCGCTTCATGACTTGGCACAGAACCAGGGTAGACTGGAGGTTAGTCTGGTAGTATCGCAACGGCTCAGCCACCGATTCACCGACAGCTTTCAGGCCAGCAAAATGAATTACTGCATCAAAGCTATTGTCGTCAAATAAAGCCTGTAACTTCGGTTTATCCTGGAGGTCAAAAATATACAAGCCGGCCGCATGGCCAGCCAGTTTGTTGACGCGTTCAATTGAGGCAGCACTGGAGTTGATTAGATTGTCGACGATAGTTACTTTGTAGCCTTGCTTCATTAGCTCCAAAACAGTGTGTGATCCGATGTAGCCAGCCCCGCCGGTAACTAAAATATGCATTATTCGACAGTTACCGATTTGGCTAGGTTGCGTGGCTTATCAACGTCGAGCCCCTTGGCCACCGCCACATGGTACGAAAACAGTTGCAATGCTACGCAGGTCACCAGCGGCTGGAGCTGCTCTAGTGTTTCCGGAACGTAAATAACGTCGTCGGCGTGGTGGGCGACCTGTTTATTGCCGGTGTTGGCTATGGCTAGGATTGGCCCTTTGCGGGCCCGTATTTCTTCCATATTGGACAAAGTCTTTTCCAGCAAAGGACCATTGGTGGCGATAGCAAAAGTAGGAAATTGGTCGTCGATCATAGCTAGCGGGCCGTGCTTCATTTCACCGGCAGCGTAGCCCTCAGCATGAATGTATGATAATTCTTTTAGCTTGAGAGCGCCTTCCAGGGCACACGGGAAGCCGTAATTGCGGCCGATAAATAAAAAGTCGCGGTAATGGGCATACTTTTGGGCCAGGTCGGCAATTTGACTAGTATCCTTCAGCATGGCTTTTATTTTGGCCGGCAGTTTGGCTAGCTCGTTCATAATGGGCTTGTAGAGCGGGCTTTGGCCGCGGCTGAGGTGCAGCGCAATTTCGGCCAATACTGTAACTTGGGCAATGAAGGCTTTTGTGCTGGCGACGGATTGCTCAGGCCCCGCGTGGCAATAAACGCCGGCGTCGGTGATGCGGGCGATGGTGGAGCCGACAGCATTGACGATGCCCAGCCGCAACACACCGTAATTTTCAACTTTTTTGATAGCCGCAATAGTGTCGGCGGTTTCGCCGGATTGGGAGATGGCAATCAGGGCGGTACTGCGTGAAAACGGCTCGTTGCGGTATTTGAACTCAGAGGCCAGCTGGACTTCAACCGGTATACCGGCAATTTCCTCAATTAAATATTCGCCGACTAACCCGGCGTAATAAGATGTGCCGCAGGCTACGATGACAATCCGGTCAATATAATTCAGTTGTTGGGCAACGCTTTCCAGGCCGCCTAGCTTAATGGTGTTAATTTCCGGTTTGACCCGGCCCAACGTGGCTGATTGAATAGTCTGGGGCGCGTCATTAATTTCCTTAATCATAAAGTGCGGGTAATCGCCTAAGATCGCCTTTTCGTGGTCGTAATCAAGCATTTCAGCCTGGCGTTCGACGGCCGTTTCTTTGGCAATATTATGGATATGAAGCTCGCCGGCGGTAATGGTGGCAATCTCATAGTCATCCAGGTACATGACTTTCTTGGTCTGGTTAGATAGGGCGCTGGCATCGGAGGCCAGGTAGTGTTCATTTTCGCCTATACCAATTACCAACGGGCTGGACAACCGGGCCGCATACAACGTATCTGGTTGGCCGGAGTGCAAAGCAGCAATCGCATAGGCGCCGGTCAGTTCTTTGGTGGCGGACTCGAAAGCTTTATTGAACGGTTGGCCGGCTTGCATGAAGCTGTCTACCAGGTGCGGTATAACTTCGGTATCGGTGGCCGAGACAAACTCGTAACCTTTTTTAATTAAATCGGCTTTGATGGCTTGGTAGTTTTCAATAATGCCGTTATGGACCACAAAAATAGTACCGTCGGTGTTTTGGTGTGGATGGGCGTTCTGGGTGGTCGGGGCACCGTGGGTTGCCCAGCGAGTGTGGCCGATGGCGATATCGGTCCCCGCAATTTTTGAATCAAATATTTGCGTTTCCAGACCTTCAACTCGGCCAGCCTGCTTGATGGCTAATGGCAGATTCTGGCTGATGGTGGCAATACCGGCCGAATCGTAGCCACGGTATTCTAGGGCCTTAAGCCCGTCAATGACAAAACTGATGGCCTGTTTTTGGCCGATGTAGCCGACAATTCCGCACATATGTTAACTCCTATGCCTGCCTAATGACTGGTAGGCTCTATTGTAATACGTCTTTTAGCAGTTTTGCCATATTTTGTTGGAACCGGTCGCTACTGAAGCCCGCGGCCACCTGCTTTATATCATCCGATGAATAATCGGCCGGGTTAAATTGTTTGAGGGCTGTCATGAGTGATTCGGCCGTCTGTTCGTCATAAAACATGCCAGTTTGCCCGGGCACCACGTAATCCAGCGCCCCGCCGGCACGGTAGGCAATTACCGGTGTGCCGGCCGCCATCGCTTCAACTGGTGTTACCCCGAAGTCCTCAAAGGCGGCAAACAAAAAAGCGCTGGCGGAAGCCATGTGCTGGGCCATAGCCTCATCACTGACGCCCGTTAAAAATTCAATCGTCGGGCCGGCCAGGCCGACCAGCCGGGTATGTTCCGGCCCGCGGCCGATGACTTTTAGGGGCAGTTGCAACCGGTTGCAAGCTTCAATAATAATATCGGTTTGTTTGTAGGAGGTTTGGCGGCCGGCGGTTACAAAACCAGATCGGGTGGTGGCTGGCACATTAAACCGTTCAATATCAACCGGCGGGTGCACGACAACCGATGGCCGGCCATAAAATTGCTTGATTTCGGCCTGGGTGTGGCTGGAGTTGGCGATGAAAGCGTCTGGCCTTTTGGCGGCTTTTAAGTCCCACCGGCGCAAGGGGCCAACCAGCCCGCGCAGGCCCAGCCGAGCCAATGGGTCGAATATGCCAAAGCCGGGCCGGCTTAAATACTGGTTATAGTGGCGCCAGTAAAAATGGGTCGGGGCGTGGCAGTAACAGATGTGGGTGGTGCCGGGCTTGACTCGGACGCCTTTGGCTTCACCATTACCGGAACTGCTGATGACCAAATCGTAGCCACTCAAATCCAACCGGGTAAACCACCAGATCCGTAAGACTGGCAAGAATTTGCGTAAAGCGCCAAATGGCCAGCGCTGTAGATAGCCGGTGATTACTTTACCGTCTAACCGCTGGCGCCACTCCGGGCTGCAGTATGAGGTGTAGATGGGAGCGTCGGGGAACATCCGGTGCAGTTCGTAAACCACCCGCTCGGCGCCGCCGCCGACTAGCCAATCATGGACGATTGCAACTTTTTTGCCCTCCACGCTAGCGAGCCCCAATGCCGCCCAAAACGGAGCGGATGGTGCGCAAAATGATCATCAGGTCCATCCAAAAGCTCCAGTTTTGGACGTAGTACAGGTCCAGCCGGCGCCGTTCGTCAAAGCTGATGTTGCGGCGGCCGGAAACTTGGGCCAGGCCGGTCAACCCGGATTTGACGCTTAAAATGGTGTGGCGTTTATTAAAAACGGCCAGTTCCTCCGGGATTAAAGCCCGGGGGCCGACCAGGCTAATATCACCCCTCAAAACGTTAAACAGTTGCGGCAGCTCGTCTAGGCTGGTAGCCCGCAATAACCGGCCTAAACCGGTAACTCGCGGGTCATTGGGCAGGTAATCGCCGTTGGCCCGGTACTGTTTGGCCAGGGCCGTTTGGCCCATCATTTTGAAGGCTTGCTCGGGGGTGGTGCCATCGTATTTTTTGTACTGGGTACGGAACTTGAAAACCGTAAATTCCTGGTTGAACCGGGTCAGCCTAGTTTGGCGGAAAAAGACTGAGCCGCTGCCGGACAGCAGTGAAATGATAGCGATTACTAACATTGGTATGGCCGCCAAAACCAGCGCTACCAAAGCCGCCAGAATATCGAACAGCCGCTTAACAACTCGCCCCCATCCCAACAAAGCCGTCTGGTGAACGGCAATCACCGGCACCGACTTAAACAGCTCAACCTCTAAATTACCAACAAAAAGTTCGGTGTTGCCGGGCACGAACCGGTAGGCGATGTGATTGGTCTGGGCGGCGGTTAATATCTGGTTGTTTTTATCAGCCGATTTGTACAACTCAGTTTGCATGATGCCATTGATATTATTGACGCCAATGGTCGCGATTGCCGAAGAAAAATTATTAAATACCGGCACTTTGACCGATGAGCTTGGTAACTCGCTGGCCACCAGTCCGATAACCCGGTAACCGGTATGCTTGGTGTCGCTCAACTGAGCGATCATTTCGTACGACAAAGCGGTATCGCCAACTATTAAGATATTGCTAATGCCCAAGTTGTAGGAAAAAGCCATCAACCTTACATAACGGGCAATATTGCGGAACAGGGCCAAAAATATAAAGGCCAACGCCAGCCCGTATACCGGCACCAACCGGGCCGGGAAGACGGTGTCGTCCGACACAAAATCGTAGCCAATCACCACCAGTATGCCAATGAATGAACCGACAAACAGCCGCCCCAGCTCAACTAGACGTTTGTCCTGGATACTTTTGCTGTAGAGGCCAATAAAAGCATGCACCAGAATCCAAAATGGTAAAACAGCCACAAATGTATAAAAGTAATCAAGTGCCGGAATTGGCTCAACTAGTGAGCGGGGGTCATATTTGACCCGCAAAATGAAGGCGACGGTGAACGCCGCCAGCAGGGCACAGAAGTCGCCAACGATTAAAAACAGGGAATAAATCGTCGAGCTATTATTTTTCATAGGAATTAGCTGTATTGTACCACCGCTTAGCTGCCTATAAATAGTGCTATACTGGCATTAAACATAACTATTAAACATGAAATTACGCAAAAAACAACGGTTTGAGTTAAAGCAAATCACCGAATACATGATTAGCGGCGGGGCTTATTTTTGGTCTGGTTACGCTGCTTTCTTTGTATTGGATACCATTCTGCATGCCACATTTTTCTGGGCTAAATCGGTATCGACTCTGGTAGGCTGGTCAGTTAATTATGTTTTGCAACGTTACTGGGTGTTTAACAACCCGCGGTTGGCCAAAAACCAGGACGCCGTTACCGGACGCTATATAACGGTCACACTGGTCAATTTTGTGCTGGATTTTTTGATAGTTTACGGCCTGAAAGAGGCCGGCTTAACACCGTACATCGGCCAATTTGTGGCTGCCGGGTTCTTTACGGTCTGGAACTACGTGCTATATAAATATTACGTTTTCCCGGATAATTTCAAGCATCCGACCGCCAAACCGCGCCGAGTTCACCATGCGCCGCTGGTACCACGCCGGGCGTTAACCCCCCGGCCAAGGCACCCGTAATGGTTCGTCCCACCAAAAAGCAACAGGAGTTGCTGGTGTATATCGAAAAGTTTATTGGTCAGTATGGCTACAGCCCGAGCTACCGTGAGATTATGACCGGCTGTAATTATAACTCCGTCGCAACGGTAGCACTTCATATTCGAAGCCTGATTGCCCGCGGCCAACTGCGCAAACGTGACCGGTCGGCCCGTTCACTGGAAGTTGTTGGATCGAAGGCCGAAGTCGTTATGGTAGCCGTCAAGCCACGCGAAGAGAAATGGCTGATTAGCCGGATTGAGGCGGCTTTTGTTGATGCTGAAAAGTCACCGAAGCCGGTTTGTGACCACTTGTACGTTCTGGTGGGGTCGCTTAAAATACTGGGGTTTGACGACGCCGCCCGCGCGTTTATGGCCAGGCTCAATGACTTGGAAAACCAGCCGAAAGTTTGACGCTAACTAGCGTAAGCGATATAATTACCTGTAATCATGGCAAAAAATTCAGAATCTTCCGGCCGGGGTATCGCTAAAAAGATATTACTGACGTTTTTATATCTCATACCTTTAGTTGGTCTGGCCGTATTCGGTGCAATATTCTTTAGCAAGTACCAGACCCTTAAACAGGCTAGCCCGGATAAGCTGGCTCAGACCCAAGTCGACGACACAATCAGCAAAGTAGGCAAACTCTACGCCCTACCAACCGATGAAAAACCAGATGTCGTAACCGTCAAAGACAAGGCCAAACTCGGCGACCAGCCTTTTTTTGCCAAAGCCCAGAACGGTGATGTAACCCTCATATATTACAAATCAAAACTGGCTATTTTGTACCGGCCGTCCAATAACCAATTAGTAAATGTCAGTACTCTATCGGCCGCCGAAACCCCTAAAATCAGCCTTATTGGAACGGCTGACGGCCGCGAGTCGGTTGGCAAACTACTGCTTCAAAATAAAGTTATATTTACTGATGGCGGCGACAATGACAGCGTTGTAGGTATCACGGTAGTTGATCTAAACGGCAAAAACGCCGAAGCAGTTAAGAAGTTGGCCGAAACTATTAAGGGTCAAGTTGGCAGACTGCCAGAAGGCGTGACTAAGCCAGCCGATGCCGACATCGCTGTGCTGGTAGGCCCACCTGTTACGCCGTAAACCTTGTAAATTTTAACGCTTATGGTTATAGTATATGGTAAGACGGACTATAACCATGGCAACCAAATATAACTATTCACACCGCACCGGGCACAGCCACCGATTATTAATTGCTACGCTGGTAATCTCATTTATCATTTTGCTTGTGGTAGGTGGGCTTGTATTTGCCGATTTGCGGCGTAACAGTTTCGGCCAATCGACCGGCAGTGCTACATTTTCCAAACAGGCCGGTACCGATAATGTCAAAAAAACTACATTTAAAGAGCCGACCTTCAGTATTAGCTTGCCAGGTGATTGGAAAGAAGTAAAACGGGTCAACACGGAAACCGAAACCAGTGTTACTTGGCAAGCCGAAGTCAAAGGGTCGGACAACCGATTTTTGAAAGTTTACACCGACAAGGTACCACTCAAATACCCGGTTGTCCGGTTATTGCCAGTCAGTGCCCAGGGTTCGGGCATTGAATATGGTGAAATTTCAGACGATTGCGCTAAGTTCACCGGTAATAATGCGTCAGCCAAGTGGCGTGATGTTAATTTTACCTGTGGGTCTCCGGCCTCAATATTGCCCGAAACCGGTACCGGCACCACCGCACCAGATGGAAAACTGGTAGTCAGCGGCCCCGAAGCCGGTGCTCACAGCTATTTCTTCTTATACACCGACCAGAACATCCAGCCTGACTACGCAATTTTATACGACGCCCTGCAAAGTTTCATAGCCAAATAGCGTAAGCGTTATTGCATAAAATACTACATGTAGCGTGCGGCCGTCCGTGATATGCTAATGAACATTAACAAGTAAATGCTGGAAGCAGGTGAGAATCCTGCACTGTGCCGCAACGGTAAGAAGTACTTATATGCTTCAAAGTCCGATACAGCTGTAATTAAAGTCTCTCGAGCTAGGAGCAGTGGTCTATTGATGGCCCACACTTCGGCTTGCGAGCAAGTGCGGGGGAAGATGCCAGTATCAGCCATTGACAGACAAGATGTCCGCCAGCCACGGGAGTTAACTCCCGAACGGGCTCGCTACGACAACCTAACGACCTGGCTGGCCGAGACCTTGGACGGCCCGATGTTTGTACCGATAGAATTACAGTTCGATGGTCACGAAGTTTACGGCCATGATGGTACGCCGTTGAAACAAGTTTTTGGTAAAGGCTTAACCGAGGCCGAATCAATAGTTCGAACCGGCCCCAACTTACTGTTTGAGCTGCGTCGCCGAAGACTGGAGCTGGGTGAGTACAACGATATGCTGGCACTGGCTAAAGGCGACGCCTCGAACACCCTGATTGTGGTGTCCGATTTTCCGGCTGAGCTGATGGACGCCAAAGCTGATGTTGGCGGTTACAACGTTACCCGCAAGCAAACCATGCTGCGGGTTATTACCAAAGCATCCGACGGCACACTTAAAATACGCACCCAGAGTCTGGACGGCAGTGACCGCGCCGGTCTGGAAGCGGTCTACGGGGCTATGGGCCAACGGCCATTACCCGTTGAGCTGTTGGGCCAGCGGATGCAGTGTGATCTGGCTGATGCGGATCAGGCGCTGATTATTGAACATTTGATGGGCGCTTATGACCGGTCGATGGCCAGTCAGTACGGAGGGCAGTGGTACGCCGGGCGACCGGGTGTAAAGCCCGAAACATATAACTTTGTTTGCCGCCAGGTAGATCTGTTGCAATCGTTTCTGGGCCAATCAAGCCACACTGAAGCCGATATGTATAATTTGGCTGCTGCTTGCCGGGCTCGGTTTGAGGCTGGCATGACACCGATGGTTAATATACTACGGGCGAACTTTGACCCATCGCGCATCCAAAACGAGCTGATGCAGGCCGGGTCCAACGCTCGGGCTGAAGGCAAAGTATTTAGTGCCTGCGGTAGCACCTTGGGCGACCGGGCTACGACGACCCAAGGGCTGGAGGACGCCGGCTATGGCAATAAGACCAAAGCCGGAGAAAACTATAGTTTTGACAAAAAAATGCACTGCGTGGTCTGCCAAAAACCACCCAAAAAAGGCGAGTCCAAAAAACCCTGCGGTCCCTGCGGTATTTGCAAAGGCTGCGACAGTAAGTTCAAAAAGACCGGCAAATTTTAATGCGCGTCGGCATATACAGCGGCGCCTTCGACCCGGTCCATGACGGCCATACTACGTTTGCTCTAGAGGCCGCCCTAGCAGCCAGCTTGGACAAAGTATTTTTTTTGGTTGAGCCGCGGCCGCGCTATAAACAGGGGGTTAAGGCCCATGAACACCGGGTTGCCATGGTTCAGCTGGCCATCAAAGAGTACCCGGGGCTAAGCAGTATCATTGTCGACCAGCCAGAGTTCAGCGTGCTGGAAACCTGGCCGGTGCTGCAGCGTCGTTTCAAAGGTGCCGAGCTGAGTATGCTGATGGGTGAGGATATTTTTGCCCGGTTGGCTAAATGGCCGCGGGTCGACAGTTTAATTACCAGTGCTGAGTTTATTGTTGGCCTAAGAACCAGCCCCGGCGCCGAGGCGACCGAACATTTAAAGATGATTGCCCAAACCCGGGCCTTGCAACTCAATTACCAGGTATTTCAGCCATCAGCTCCAAAATTCAATTCGACAGACATCAGGTCCAGTCTGCGCCAGGGGAAGATTCCGGCCGGCCTTAACCGGGCTGTGGCGGCTTACATTTCCGCCAACCAACTGTATAGTTCCGAATACGCTAACCCGGGAGGGTTGTAGTAAACTATTAAAAGCGCTATTCTACAACAAACCTTAAGGGTAATAAATATGAAAGAACTGTTCCGTAAAATTTCTAACCGGGTGTCATATGCTACTGGCACGGTTTATTCATTCGCGGCCGCATTCTTGCTGGTCATAGTCTGGGCCTCAACCGGCCCGCTGTTTAATTTTTCCAACACCTGGCAATTAGTCATCAATACCGGTACTACGATTGGTACCTTTTTGATGGTTTTCCTGATCCAAAACACCCAAAACCGCGACAGTAAGGCTATGCAGCTCAAATTGGACGAAATCATCCGGGCCAGCCGGGCGCGCGATTCATTCATGGATCTGGAAGACCTGACCGACGCCGAGCTGTCTGAGTTGGCGCTGGAGTTTAGCAATTTACGGCAGGCTCAAACTGTTAAAAGCCACGCCATGCGCAAATTGCATACCAAAATTGAAACGGTTCACAAGCAGCGCAGCGGTATCAGCGCCCAGGCATCACATGTTTTTGAAGCCCTCTTCGTCACCTCGACGCCGTCTGGTAAAGATAAGTAAAAAACGCAACATCATTTGTTGACATAAGCGGTAGCGGTATGGCATTATTAAATCACTTCAAATCGGTAAGAACCGAAACTGAAAGACAAAAACAACAAAAAACAAACTAGATGCACCACCACAAATTATGGTTGGTGCCAGTAGAGGAGTCAGGTCATGCCTGTAAAAGTTACCGTCAGTTCAAATCAAACCAACCGGGTCAGCGTCCGCACGCCGCGGCCGCGTTGGCAGCAATTTATAATGTACTAACCGCCAATGTATCAATTATCGATATTTGACGTTATAAAACCTCGGCCGTCATGAGCCGGGGTTTTGAAATGTCGGCCCCAGGCACTACTATACTAATATGATTATCTTGATGCTGGCGCTGCTGGGGCTAACGCTGCTACTGACAAGCTTGCTCAAAACTTATTCCGTTGTACCGCCGACCGAACTTAAGCGCCGGGCGCGGGCTGGCGACCAATTGGCGATTGCGTTGTATAAGGTGGCCGGCTATGGCTATTCACCCAAAGTTTTATTACAGATTCTGGTTATTTTATCGGCCGCCGGGTTTTTTGTAACCGCCAGTGCCCGCTTTTCGCCGCCAGTAGCATTGTTGTTAGTAGCCTTGGTTTTGTGGATTGGGTTTATATGGTTGCCAACCGCTAAAGTGTCGGGCTTGAGTGCCCGGCTGGCTGCCATGGTAGCGCCCGGATTGGCTTGGTTGCTCGAGCGGCTGCACCCGCTGATTGATGCATCGGTAGCCTTCGTCCACCGCCACCGCCCAATCCGCATTCACACCGGCTTGTATGCCAAAGACGACCTGGTCGATTTGCTGCAGCGCCAGCAGGTCCAGGCGGACAACCGGATCGAAGCGGCCGAGCTGCAAATTGCCGAACATGCCTTGCAGTTTGGCGATAAATTTGTATCCGACATCATGATCCCACGCCGGGCCGTCGATGCCATCAGTGCCCACGAGCCGATTGGTCCGATACTTATGACCGAGCTGCATAAAAGCGGCCATTCCCGGTTCCCGGTTTACGACGACAGTAAAGATAACCTGGTCGGCATACTGTACCTGCGTGAGGTCACTGCCACCATCAAAACCGGTACTGTCCAAGACCTGATGCACGCCGATCACATCCGCTTTATCCACGAAGACCAACCGTTAACCGAGGCCTTGCAAGCTATTATCCGAACCCAACGCCAAATGTTAATCGTGGTTAACAGTTTTGAGGAATACGTCGGCATAGTGACGTTTGAAGATATAATTGAGCAAATCTTGGGCCAGGCGGTAGTCGATGAGTTTGATCGCTACGACGACATCCGGGCCGTGGCCGCCAAAACTGCCGCCAGTGAGCACAAAACCCGTATCGATGAGCAAACAGAGGTGGTACAATAGGCTAATGCGTATACTAAATCGAGATATCGGCCAGTACATTGGCCAGCAAATCACTGTCAACGGCTGGGTTCACAAAAAACGCCTATTGGGCGGACTAACGTTCATAAATATCCGCGACCGCAGCGGCCTGGTGCAGGTCGTCATCCAAAACCGGGACGAAGTCGAAAAACTGCGCGGCTTGCAGATTGGCACTATTTTGGCTGTGACCGGCCAAGTTGTTGAAGAAGCCCGCGCCCCAGGCGGCGCCGAACTGCATGACCCGCTGCTGGAAGTTATAGTAGCGGTGACCGACGAGCCACCAATCGAGATTGACAAGCCACTGAGCCACAAACCCGACAATTTGGATACGCTGTTCGACAACCGAATAATCGGCCTGCGCAATTTGCAAGAACAAACCATTTTCAAAGTCCAGGCCAAAGTACTGCAAAGTGCCCGCCAGTTCTTCAATGACAACGACTTCACCGAAATGAACACCCCCAAATTATTAGCCGAAGCGACCGAAGGCGGCGCCGAAGTCTTTAAACTGGACTATTTTGGCAAAGAAGCCACCTTGGCCCAATCGGCTCAATTCTACAAGCAAATTATGGTGGGCGTATTTGAGCGGGTCTACGAAACCAACCCGACCTACCGGGCCGAACTAAGCGCCACCACTCGCCATATGACCGAATATATCACCATCGACGCCGAAATGGGGTTTATCGAGTTTGACGATTTACTGACTTTTACCAGCCAATTGGTCAACCATATTGCCGACCAAGTATGGGACAGCTACGATACCGACTTAAAAAAGTGGAATGCCCAAAAACCAGTTTTAACCAAAGACTTTCCGCGCATTCCCATGCAAGAAGTCCACCAGATGTACGCCAAAGCCACTGGCAAGGCTGTAACCGATGAAAAAGACCTGACGCCAGACCAAGAGCGCTGGGTGTGCGATTACTCTAAAAAAACACTTGTCTCAGAAGCCGTATTTATTACGGAATGGCCAACCAGCAGCATGAAATTCTATCACCGTAAAAATGCCGACAACCCGGAAATTGCCGACCGCAGTGACTTGTTATTCCGGGGGATAGAGATTGCCACCGTGCCCATGCGGGAGCACCGCTACGACATACTAATCGACCAGTTAAAAACCATTGCCCACGGTGACCCCGAACAAGCTGGCTACCAACCCTACTTGAGCGCTTTCAAATACGGCTTACCGCCCCACGGTGGGTTTGGGATGGGGCTGGAGCGGTTAACCGAGAAATTGGTTGGGCTAGGTAACGTCAAGGAAGCCACGCTGTTTCCGAGGGATATTAACCGGTTGACGCCTTAGCTAGGGCCGATAATCATTGCCCAGAATGATTTTTGCAACTTAATGGATACTACTCATCGATCGATTTGTAGCTTCTTAATTACAACTAAAACCCCTGTAAAATAATGTTGCGCGAAATTCCCCGCGGATGAGTTACAATATAAACACAGTACAAAGGGGATGACACATGGCAACAAAAAAGAAAAAGTATAAAGTAATATCTCTATTTTCAGGCTGCGGCGGGCTGGACTTAGGCTTAGAGGGTAACTTTGTTTTTTTGGGACAGCAGTACGCCTCTAATCCCTTTGAAGTAATTTGGGCTAATGATATTAACCCAAAAGCAACAAAGACTCAGGAGCTTAATTTTCTTCATACGGAAGTAGTGTGTGATGACATAACTAAAGTATTGGATGACAAATTAAAATTACCTGAAGCTGACATAGTAGTTGGAGGCTTTCCCTGCCAAGACTTCAGCCTTGCAGGAAAACGTCGAGGCTTGACGGTCAATCGAGGTCAACTTTATCTGAGCATGGCAAAAGTAATTGAACAAGTTAAACCAAAGGTATTCATGGCCGAAAACGTAAAAGGACTGCTTTCATGGGAGGGAGGACTTGGTATACGAACGATGATAAGTGATTTCGAGGAATTGGGCTATCACGTTGAGTATAAGTTACATAACACAGCTAATTTCGGAGTACCGCAAACGCGTGAACGTGTAATCATAATGGGGATACGTAAAGATGTCGGAGACAAAATTATTTGGCCACTAGAAACTCATTCTGCCACTCCAGAAACAACCGGCTTAAAACCTTGGGTAACCTTACAGGACGCCATTTGTGACTTAGAGGACGACAAGAAACATAGTTGTCTACCAAATCCTGGCTACTCAAAAGCTAAGCTCTTCCCAGGCACTCAAGGAAATACAGTCACTAAAGCCGGCAAGCCTGGACCTACTATGAGAGCCGAACACCATGGAAATATAGAATTTCACTACAAACTGCCCCGAAGACTTTCCGCAAGAGAGGCTGCTCGTATACAATCATTCCCAGACGACTTTGTATTTGTATCGTCAACAACAGACGCCTATCGTCAAATCGGAAACGCAGTAGCACCCGTATTTGGTTGGCATTTGGCGCAAACTTTAAAGGAGATGTTGAAAGATGATTTATCTAGACGAAAAGACAGACCAGAAAGCCCAATTCGAGAGCTTATTGCAGTCATCTAAGACTTCGGTCTTAGAGCAGCTTGCAAAAGTCGATAAACCTAGCACTTTAAGTGGGGCTGACTTCGAATTGATTACCTATGAGAGCGCTGTCATAAATGCTAAGCAGACTCCGTTCGAGGGTAAGTTAGTCCATACGGCCGATAGAGAATTTCCTGACATTGTTGCTGCCGGTTTGTTTGGCGTTGAAGTTAAAGCTACGAAGAAAGATGACTGGACATCCATTGGTAACAGCGTATTTGAATCATCTAGGGTAACAACCGTTGAAAAGATTTATATGTTCTTTGGAAAGCTTGGCGGGACGCCTGACGTTAAGTTCAGAAATTACGAGGATTGCCTAAAAGGCATCTCGGTTACGCACTATCCTCGTTACCAAATTGACATGTTAATGGACGAGGCCAATTCGATTTTTAAGAAGATGAATACCAGCTATGACACAATCCGCAATTCTTCAAACCCCGTGTCGGCAATAAGAGCCTACTACAAGCAGCAGATGAAAGAGGGAGACGCTCTATGGTGGATGGGCGATGACGTCGAGGAAATGCCTAGCTTGAGCCCGATTATTAAAAACTTTTCTACATTAGACCGAATTACCAGGGACAATATTAAGGCAGATATGTTCGCATTTTTCCCTGAGCTTTTGTCAGATAGCACAAAAAAATACGAAAGAATACCAGCTTACCTTGCCGCTCAATATGGGGTTGTTACCGCTAACTTAAGGGATAACTTTACCGCAGGGGGCCAAGTCGAAGTCAAGCATGAGGACGATGTATACAGGGTCCCGCAAGTAATAGGAGAGCTCTTACGGCTTGCCGAAAAAGTCAGAGCATGCCTGAAAGATAAGAACGAAGTTCGGATGTCCAATTATTGGCAAAAACACATTGAGAATTTTACTACCGCCGAAGAAGTTTGGTTAAGAGAAGTGAATCGAAATACCGTACACATGAATTTGCCCAAAAAGGTATCCGAGCTGTATTTAGGTATGCTAGAAAATAAGGTTCAAATCTAAAACTAATACCTATGGCATTTACCACTACAATGACTAGCAATGGTCAAATAACAATCCCAGTCGTCATTAGCTGCAGCAAGGGGCTAGATACTCTTAATAAAGAAGTTTCGGCCCACCTTAATCAGCATAAAATCAGACTTGTACTAACCGACCTCGACGGAACAGTTGTGCCATTGTTCAGTAACGAAGTCTCGTCAGCCGTCCGGCAAGCTGTGATAGCCGCTGAAGCCCAGGGCGTCAGTGTAACCCCAATAACCGGCCGGCCTTACGAAATGGCCAAACCGATACTGACCGAGCTGGGCTTTAATGATCTATGCATTACCGATAACGGTGCTTCAATCCGTAAAGTTTTGGACGGTGAACTTGTATGGTCGCAGTGGTTGGAGCCCGCTAAAATCAAAGAAATAGTAGAGGCAATAGTTGCCGATAGCGTAGTAATTGATTACGGACCTGGCTGGAATGAACACCCTCCTACCCCCGATGAAGTGGAACGCGTCCAGCTACCGGCTTCACACGTGTTCGGGGAGGTCAAGCCGGCCAAGCTTGAAGCTGTACTGGAGCGCTTAAAACCTATCCAAGACGTGATAAGTTTTAGCTCGGTCGGCAGATTAGCTGGCCATTGGGGTATTATGGTCACCCACCATTTGGCCGATAAATATCATGGCGCCGCCGCCCTGCACAAACTTACCGGCATCCCTAAGGAAAACACTTTAGCCATTGGTGACGGGGTTAACGACTTGCCGCTATTCCAGCATGCGGCGGTTAAAGTTCCCATGGGCAATGCAACTGAAGAGCTAAAAGCAGCGGCTGATTACGTGGTTGCAAGCGTTGAAGACGACGGGTTTGTAGAAGCAATTAGGCGGTTTGTTTTGTTGAAACATGGCGCTTAGGATAGTTTGTCTGTAAATGTTCTCCGCCTATCGTTCAGCCACACCCTAAACTATCATTCCTGGGTTGCTATGCCACCAATTGGCCCAATGAAGTCGGCAGCGTGCCGTATTATACGTTCGATTAAAAAATAGCCAAACAACTACCAAATCACGCCCAGTTGATTTAAAATATTAGTGCACAAAAGGCCAATTAATTATTAAGTATTGTATTATTAAATGTTTTAGTTTATATTACAAATCAATATGAAGTCACCCGCTTTAGCCGCAATCCTGAATATAATCCCTGGCCTGGGCTATTTGTATCTTGGCATCCGCCGGGTTTTTGCATTAATACTATTGGTTTCAATCGTATTTATTGGCTTGGATTATTTCTTTGACCCCAACGCCGAGGCCTATTATGATATACCAGTCACAGTCTGGTACTACTTGTATGTGGTTACTGCCACGGTGGCTTTTATTGTTGATGCATTTTTGGAAGGTCGAAAGTTACGCCAAGCTTTTTTGGCAAAGCATAATATAAAGATATAAGTGTCGAATGTATGTACTATCCTAGGCAGAAAATCCAAATTTCAAAATCATGAAACACTTCGTTACTAAATCGCCTAAACTCCCCATTGACTATATAGACGTTCCGGATGCCTCAATAGTTGAAGCCCGAATTTACTTTAAAGCCGGGTTTCAATATTTTAAACCCGAAACTTACCAGGTGCCCCATTTGCTGGAGCACTTGCTGATAGGTAATTGCCAAAAATATCAAACCGAGAATGATCTAAATCAGGCTATGCAGAATATAGGCAGTGTCATAAATGCTACGACCGACCATGAACATATCACCATTCATTTGAGGGTCCCTTACCGGTCTTTGAGTGAAGCTTTCGAAATAGCAATTCAAAATATATTTGAGGCGCAGGTAAAGACCTACACCCTTAATCAGCAAAAAGATATAGCTAGCCGTGAAGTATATGAGCGCTATGACAATACTGGATTGAGGGTTTTAACCGGCCTATTAAGCCAATCTTTAAGCGGTAATGAACCGGAGGACTGGACAACTCACCTTAGTTCAATCGAGCAAGCTACGGTCAAAGCTACCGCGCAGGCCTATAAACGCTTTATTTCGCCCCACAATATGCAAATTATCTTGGCCGGTAAACTGACGCCAGTTTGTAAACGACGGGTTGAAGCTCAAGTTAGATTATTGATGGATGCTCCAGGCTATGTCAAAAAAATACACAAATCCGTCCCTATCAAGCAGCTCGATTCAACTACGACTGGCGTTAGCTGGGAGGATGGTGATGGTAGTGCCAGTTTCACATTTTTATTTGCCCGCAAAACTAGTTGGAAACAAGGTTTGGACAATCGAGCCCGGGCTAGCCGAAATCTGGTAATGCAATTATTATTTGATGCACCGGCGGCTATTATACCCCGTGTTATGCGCCAGAAAGGGCTGGTTTATTCAATTAGTGACGAGCCGATTAATACTACAAAAATGCAGTTGATAATGATTAACGGATTAGCTGACCCAGCCGATATTCATATTGCTATTGCCGAATTCTTTGCCATTTTGCGAGCCATGGCCACCGGCGGCATAACCGATAATGAGTTAGCAAGCATCAAAAAATATCTTACTGCCATGCTAACAACGTACTATGAAACGGTCGGTGATATTTTGCAGTGGTATGAGGTTGATTTACTGGAAGGCCGGCCAATTGAATCGGCCGAGGCGGAAATTAAATTAATCGACAGCCTAACCCGCTCCGATATTGAAAAAACTATTAAAGAATTGTTCGAGACCAGCTTTTATTACGGAGCCGTCATAACCAGTGACGCTCATATTTGGCAGTCAAATGTTGACGCATACCGCCGTAAGCTGGCGTTGGCTAATGGCGAGCATTCAATTGCACTGGCCAGAAAGAATTTTATTGAGACAGTCCATGAAGTCCGAAGCCACGCCAAGCCCTGGTACACAGGTGCCCCTAGATTATTTCAACTATTGTATAGGTTGGTATATGCGCCGGTTGGTTTGATTGTTGCGTTGTATAAACTGATTAGCAATAGTCTGCAAAAGAGAAGTAAATAATACTTTAGCAGAGTGAATTATCTTACCCCCTAAATATAATTTAGTTGGTAAGCTTAACTGATATGAGAATAATTGTATTTGGCGATAGTATTACTCAGGGGATGTGGGACCGCAACGGCGGCTGGGTCGCCTTGCTGCAACAATATTATATAGCCAAAGAAATCTCCAATGGATTTGCCGATTCCCAGCCCATTATATTCAACCTTGGTATTAGCGGCGAAACCGCTGCCGGGGTTGTCAAGCGTTTGAATCTGGAAACTGAAGCCCGCCGCTGGTTGGACGACCCGTTGGTATTAGTTATTGCCGTTGGGCAAAATGATTCCGCCGTCAGCCGCGGCGAGGAGGCATCGACTCCGGAACTGTTCAAGGGCGAGCTGGAGCAGATTATCAGCGCGGCGCTGCCGTTTACACAACATGTAATATTTGTTGGCTTGACGCCGGTCGATGAAACCCGAACCGACCCGGTTGACTGGGGTCAATACTCATATTTGAACGAACGTATAGCGTTGTTTGACTCCCAAATTCATGACTTGGCGTCCGAAAAAGAACTGGTTAGCATTAAATTATTTGACGCACTTGCTCATCGCCAGGCCGAAGGCAATATCTTAGCCGACGGCTTGCACCCCGATAGTGACGGCCACCGGATAATCGCCGATTTGGTTAGCGCGGAGATTGAAAAACTGCTTTGAGATTGTACTTGAGTTCTTACCGGGTACCAACTCCAATCCAGCTGGAGGCGCTGGTTGGCCGGCCATTTTCTAAAATGCGACTGACCCTGATCCCCAATGCTAAAGATTACAAGCAGCAGAATGAATACCAGGTCAGCATGCAGGAAACCCACGATTATTTTGAGTTTTTGGGCGGGACTCGCTTTTCTACCATGGATTTAAGAAAACATAACTCGGCCAGCAGCATTATGGAAGCCCTAGATGGTACGGACTTGTTGTGGGTTTGCGGCGGCAACTCGTTTTTATTGCGCTACCAGATGCAGCGCAGCGGTTTTGACGATGCCTTGCCAGGTATAATGGACAGTCCGATAGTTTACGGCGGTGAAAGTGCCGGCGCTATTGTAATGGGCGACAGCCTGAAAGGGATCGAACTATGCGATGACCCGCGGGCTGCCCCGGAAATAATTTGGGAAGGCCTGGGTGTGGCTGGCGGGATGATAGTGCCTCACGCCGATAATGCAGACTTTGGGCCCTGTATCGAGCGGATTAGTGAGCTGTACCGGCCAGACCAGCAAATTATATTGAACGACAATCAGGCGTTGCTAGTTACTACCACCTCGCGCGTTATTGTGACGGCCGAAGCAACGGCCACCATACTATAAGCCGGGGCGGGTTTGTGAGATAATACTGGTCAGTGAAACCATTACTATTTTTGGATATTGAAACGACCGGCGCCAGCGCTAACGGGGCGAGGGTGCTGGAAGTCGGTGCCATCCGGGTCGAAAACGGCCGGGAAGTTGCTCGAATGAGCCAACTGGTCCACCCCAATGAGCCGGTGCCACCGTTTATAACCCGCCTGACCGGTATAGATGACCATATGGTCAGCCATAGCCCGCGCTTTAGCGGCATCATCGACGAACTGGAGAAGTTATTGGACGGGGCGGTGTTTGTAGCCCATAACGTCAACTTTGACTACAGTTTTATCAAGATGGAGTATCAGCGCCTCGGCCGGCTATTCAATTACGACAAATTGTGCACCGTCCGGTTAAGCCGGGCGCTTTACCCGGCGCAAATCCGACACAATCTGGACACCGTTATAAATGCCCACGGGTTCCAGGTGGCCGACCGCCACCGGGCGCTGGACGATGCCCAGGTGCTGCACCAGTTTTACCAGAAAGCCTGCTTGGAGCACGGCGAGCAAGCGGTAACCACTCTCAAACGACTTATCACGCCGGCTTTACGAGGCATCGCCTAAGCCGGTATACTAAAGCATATGAATAACGACTTTGGCAGCTCCACCTCAACCGACTTCCAGCCGACCACCCGCGACCCGCAAAACATCGGCGGCAATAATTTGCAGACTTCTAGTAACGGTTTGCAGCCGGTTGATGCCGGCAATAATGTTAGCGGACCACAGTTATTGCAGCAGCTCGATACCGGCCGGCCGTTGCGGGTCGAAACGGTCCAACCTCAATTCGGCACTATAGAAACGGCTACACAGCTACCTATGGAGGCAAATACAAACCTGACAGGTTGGCTAATAGGTGGTCTAATAATTCTGGTTATACTGGGTGTGATTTTATGGAAAGCTATCAAAAATCAAATGGCAAAACCGACCAGCCAATCTGATACGCTCCCGGTAAGTGATAGCCCAAATATATCTGAGCCTCAGGCTGTTCTAGCTACCCCCGAAGTTATCGCCGCCGCCGTTGCCATGCCAAGTTTAGTCCCAAAAAGTAAAGTCACCAAAAAGAAACATCGTAGTGCAGCCAAGCGCAAAAAGAAAAAGTAGATTACGGCGTAATTTATGTTATAATTCAAGCAAATAATGCTTATGGCAAAATATGGCAAAACAACCACTCCCCCAAGAACGTAAATCAGACCTGGTACCCCAAGACGCGGAGTTGGAGGCCAAAGTTGATGAGTTTATGGCGCCCGAAAAAGTTATAGAATCTGATGACGGTATCGGCTCGGCACCGAAGTTAGACGCTGACGGTACCAAACAACCGGTCAAAATCCATGTGGCAACTGGCGCGCCGTTAATCAACGATGAAATCGAAAAAATGAATGCTGAGTTGTCTAAAAATGCCGACCAACCTATCCAGCTGCCGGCTGAAACTACGCAGGGCCAGGACGCCACACCCGATGAAGTTGTGACGGCGCAGGATGACACGGTTGATGAGGTTGTAACGGTCCAAGATGCCATCAACTCAGCTACCGAAGACGAATTGCCGGATGACCTGAACGACGAGCAAATAGACCAGGCAGTCCACGAAATTGTCGCCAATGAGTCCGACGAGTTGCTGGCCGTCCAGGACGAAGGTACTATAGCCGCCGCCGGTGCTGTCAACCGCCGCAGTTTCAAACAATCACTTGGTGACTGGTTTCGCAAGCCAGCTACCAGGTGGTCAATATTAATCGGCTTGGTATTGTTGCTGATAGCCGCCGCAGTTGTGCCGACCAGCCGCTATTACGCCCTGAACACGTTTGGCGCCCGGGCCAGCGCTTCCATCAAAATTATCGATCAGAGTACCCAGCAGCCATTGAAAAACGTTGCTGTCAGCCTGGCCGGTCAATCGGCCTTTACTAATATAGAAGGTGTCGCCAGCCTTAAAGATATAAAACTTGGCCCGGCTACCGTGACTATAAACAAGCGGGCGTTTGCACCAGAGAAGCGGGATATTACGGTCGGTTGGGGCAGCAACCCGTTAAATGAAATCAAGCTCAACCCGGCCGGCGGTCAGTTTGCATTCAAATTAACCGACTTCTTATCGGGCCAGCCAATCATCAAGGCTGAAGTTACAATTGGCGATGCCAGCGCCGTGTCCGACAAAGCCGGTCTGGCAAAAGTTTCGTTGGACAAGACTGGGGACGGCGATCTAAAGGCAACCGTCATATCTAAAGGCTATCGGACTGAAACAATAGTTTTGAATGCCCTTAGCAAGGCCGACAACAGCCTGACTCTGGTGCCCAATCGGAAAGAGGTATTTGTCAGCAAGCGCTCCGGCAAATTCGACCTGTATAAAGTTGATATCGACGGCAAAAACGAGCAATTGGTACTGGCCGGCAGCGGCTCGGAGAGGGATGACATTTCAATCATGTCATCCCCGGACGATGACGATGAGCGGGTGGCAATGGTCTCCAGCCGAGACACTAAGCGCAATGCCGACGGCTATTTGCTAAGTAGTTTGTACGTAATTGGCCTAGTGGGCAATACTAAGCAATTGGTAACCCAGTCAGAGCAAGTCCAATTGATTGGATGGTTCGGGTCCAGGCTGGTGTATGTCCAGGTTGCCAGCGGTGCCAGCGCCGCCAACCCTCAGCGCCAGCGGCTAATTAGTTATGACTATGAAACCAATACCTCAACCCAGATTGCCGCCAGTAACTACTTCAACGACGTCTTGGAAGTAAGTGGGCGAATATACTACGCGCCGTCAGATTTTAACCGTGCCAACGCCTCAACCGATTTAATCAGCGTCCGGCCCGATGGCAGTGACAAGCAAACCGCTTTGGACCGTCAAGCCTGGAATATATTCCGAACCGATTACGATAAACTGGTATTTGCATTGCCGGATGAATGGTATGACTACACGATTAGTAGTAAAATGACCAAAAAATTAGATGGCCAGCCGTCCAATTTAACATCACGGCTGTACCTAGATAGCCCTAATGGTAAACAAAGTCTGTGGCTCGATAACCGTGACGGCAAGTCAGTCCTGATTGCCTACGATACAACTACTAAAAAAGACAAAATTTTACTGTCAAAAGCTGGCATAAAGCTGCCGCTGCGCTGGATTAGCGATGACGCGGTTATCATCCGGGTGGCCGACAGCCAGCAGAGCGCCGATTTTGGTTTGAGCCTGAGCGGAGGGGAACCCAAGAAAATTCGCGACGTGACCGATACCAACAATAATAGCAATTGGTACTACTACTAGTATCAATTAGCCGCTGTTAGCAACTTGCTTATGCTAGAATATAACTAAATGATACAAATAAAATACATTGGCTTAGCGGGTAGTTTAATTGGGCTGGTCGTGCTCGGGGTGACGGCTGTCCCATCAATCGCCGGAGCGGTTGCTAGGAGCAATGTTGACGCCACCCCTCCCATTGCTGATCGGGATCAAATATTACTAGCTCAACAGCCTAGCCAGCCCCCAGCTTCTGACCCTAACCGAACAAGCCGCATAAATGACTACAAGACTAAACTTAAACCTCCGCTAACTCCGGCCCAGGCCAAAAATATTCAAGGCCGTTGCAAGGCCGCCCAAACTAAGGTTGGGCAACTGACTGCCGGCCTGGATAAGATTGAAAGCAGCCGGGAATTGGCCTACGGCCGCTCATTAAACCGTTTCAGCCAACTGGCGGAGCGTATCAAGGCCGAGAATTCGAATGTCGTGGCATACAAAAAACAGGTCACTCTATACCGTTCCAGCATAGTCACTTTTAAAAATGACTTTGCACAATACCGGACAGCAATTGATGATTTAGCAAAATTGGATTGCGTCAATGACCCCACTGGGTTTAAGGCTACTCTGGAAATAGCCCGCGGGTTAAGACAGCAACTATTGGCCGACAGTGCGGCGATCAACAAACAAGCCTCAACCACAGCCGCCGCCCTAAAATTAATCAAGGCTGAAGGTTAATTATATGGAACCAATCCGCCGGCCCAGCCAACCGCCGCAGCGTCGAGCTGTATTGATTGGCGATACTAACCTCCCTCAGCGGGGCGGCACAGGCCGGCCAGATAATACCCTCCGCCCGGGTCTTGATGCGGCTCCTCCCGAAGTTACAGCTATGCCAAGTGAAGCCAATCCTGCGCCTGTTGTAGTTGAAGCTATGCCAGATTCACAGCCGTTCCAAGAACAGCCTCCCCAAGATGCCGAAACACAGCTCGCAGACACTCCGGCAACTTCAGTGCCAGCTCTGCCTAGCCCAGCCGACCGGCCATATGCGCAACCCGCCCCAAAGCGCCGCCTTCCTTTAGTCGCTCTAGCGGCAATACTTATTGGACTGGCGCTGGCCGGGCTGACCCTTTACGCCTACTTCAAAATGGATAACCAGCCCACTTCCAGTGTTCAAACGCCTGCCATGGTTACGCCACCCGTCACCCAGAAAGACATCAACGATGCAATTTCGGCTACCGCTAACGATTCGCAGCAGTCTCAAGCCGAATTTGACGCTAGTGGTTTAAGTGATAGTAACCTCGGCTTGTAACAGTTTAATTTCACCCTTAATTCGGGAGTAAATTATTTTGGCGGTGACAGCTTAATCTTATTTTTGATAAATGCCGCGTTTAGCCGGCTCAACAACTCCGCCCGGAGCACCGTCGGGTCGCCGGCAATAGTTTTACCATAAATTCGAAGACCGATCGCGTCGCCCTGCAACTCGGTTATGCCGGTAAACTGGGGCGGTTGAGTGATAACATTCTGAAAATCCGGCAAGGCTGCCAGCTGTTCGCCAATGTGGTTGATAACGTGTTCTATCAGTTTTAAGTCAGTTTCCCGGGGGACGTAGATAACTTCGTTGATTGAGCCGTAATCCATAGTTTTATTGGTACTGGTGACAATACCGCCGTTGGGAATGTTATGGACATAACCGTTTAGGTCGCGCAGGGTGGTCAGGCGGGTCGTAATGGCCTCAACCGTGCCTTCGATCTCGTTGACGGACGTACGGATAATTATAATGTCGCCAACGCGGTACTGGTTTTCGGTGGTTATAAAAACGCCGGCCATAAAATCACGGATTAGGGACTGGGCCCCAAAACCGACCGTTAATCCTATAAAACCGGCACTGGCCAGCAGCGGGCGGGTATCAATGCCAATCTCGTTGATAATCATCAATCCGGCAATGACGGCCGTTAATACGTTAATGCCGGTCCGCGTTATGCTGGTCAGGGTGCGCACTCGTTTTTTGCGGTCGGTTTCAGTGGGGAAGCTGTTGTGCCGGACAGTCCGTTGAATAATCCGCCCTAGCAGCAACTTGCTAAAGGCTCGTATCAGGTAGCTAATAACCAAAATCAGCAGGATATTACCAGCGTGGGTGGCTAGCCATTTGAGTACGGAGTCATTAACTAAAAATAAAATTGATTCGGGAAAGGTTTGGCTGGTATACATTAGTAGTAGTATAGAGGTAGACAGGAGGCTTCACAATAAGCATGAGCAATTTATTCAAAAATATTCATAATCCGGCTATTGGCCGCCTAATAACGGAGAGTAAAATTGGCGTCATGCCAACCGATACCATATACGGCTTGGTTTGCTGCGCCTCCGACCAGGCGGCCGTAGCGCGGCTGTACGATATTAAGCAACGCGAGGCCAAACCAGGCACTATTATTGCCGCCAATATAGACCAGTTAGTTATCCTCGGCATCAAACGGCGCTACTTGACAGCCGTCAGCCAGTACTGGCCCGGCCCCGTTAGCGTGGTGGTGCCAGTAGGCGGGGAATTAGACTATTTGACGCAGGGCGCCCGTACATTAGCGGTCAGGCTGGTCAATGATTCCGATATCCGGGAATTGTTGGAATCAATCGGCCCATTATTAACCACCAGTGCCAACCACCCCGGCCAGCCACCGGCTCACACTATTACGCAGGCACAGGTAATTTTTCATGATTTGGTTGATTTTTTTGTTGACGGCGGGGATTTGTCGGACCGTTTGCCCTCGACCGTCATCAGGGTGATAGACGATGCTGTGGTAGTGCTACGGCCGGGAACTGTTACAATAGCCGAATAAAATGATAGAATACACTCATGAAGACATTATTAGTAGTAGACGATGACAAATTACTGCGTGATGGCTTGAGCGCGGTTTTGCGCCGGGCCGGCCACAATGTATTACAGGCCGATAATGGCCAGGCCGGGCTCGATGCCTACTTGAATAATAAACCGGACTTGGTCGTAACCGATATCCATATGCCGGTAATGGACGGCCTCCAAATGCTTAGTCAAATCAGGGCCGACGACGACGGCGCGCTGGTGCCGGCTATAATCCTCAGCAACGACGACAGCGCCGAAACACTCAATGGTGCCCTAGAAGCAGGCGTCACAGTATATCTGTCAAAAAACTCCCTTGATCCGGCCGAGCTGGTCAGCCAGGTTGAGATTGCACTCGGCAACCAACCGGTCAGCTAGTTATTATATAATTTTCTGGGCTGGCTTTTTTGCCAAAGGCAAAGCAACCGATATGGTGGTGCCTTCACCAAGTTTTGAGTTAAGCCATAACCGGCCGGAGTGCTGCTCGATTATCATACGGGTGACCCACAAGCCTAACCCGGTGCCACTCGCGGACTTGCTGCCGGCATTGGTCGCCCGGTAATAGCCGCCTAGAACTTTTTGTTGTTCAGCCTCTGGTATACCAATGCCATGGTCGCTGAAAGCTATTATATGCTCGGTTTCGGTTGAACGGTAAGAGACGTTTATTTTATCATCACTGTCACTGTATTTAATGGCGTTGGATAGTATGTTCATCATTGCCCGTTTGAGCGCCCCAACATCGGCCCGAACGTAAGCATCGCTTGGCCAAGCACCCTTCTTGCTAATAATAATATGCTTTTCGCTAGCACCCAGTTTCAAAGTTTGAATAACCTGGTTCAGGACGGCGCCGACATCAACCAGATCAGATTGTAGCTTCTTGCTTTCACCACGTTCAAAAATAGACAAATCCAGAATTTCGTTAACGGTTGTTAGCGATGACTCGGTACTGCGGTACATATCGCTCAACAGCTCTTGCTGATCCATCGTCATCTTGGCAGTACCGCCGCGCATAAGTGACTGAATAGCCCATAGCATGCCATTTAAAGGCGAGCGAATTTCGTGCGAGGCGATGGAGACAAATTGGTTTTTAAGTTGGAATATCTCGTGTTCTTTAGACTGGATTTTGATGTCGCGCAGTAATCCTGCAAATGGTATAGCCACCAACAGCAGTGGTACCAGCGCAAAAAGTAGTATCTGGGCATAATATGCCGTGGCCGAAGTACTTACCCCTATTAAAGCAATAGTTTCACGGTTTTTCTGATCAATCACCGGAGCGTAGGCAGTCAGCAGTATGCCTTCCTGGCTGCGAGACGGGCCTTCTATAAAGGCGGTACTGGTTGTAAAAGCGCTTTTTAAACGAGCTGAAGCGGTTTGATTTATTTGGCCGGGCGCACTATAGCCAGGCTGATCGGGGGAGTTTGAATCGGCGTAGTGAATAACGTTGCTGCTATTGCGGCCTAGCAAGTAAACGGTATCAATATCCTGATTGCCGGCTTTGATTTGCTGTAACCGCGATTTAACTTCGTTGTATGACAAGCTTGTCAGGTCGTTTGAGTTGCCATTTAGGTTACGGATTTGAGCGGCCGATAGTGAATCGGCAATCGTTTGGGCCCGGCCCTGCAGGTAATCTCGATTGCGGATGTCGGTGCTGATGCCAGCAAACAGGGCACTCATCACCCCGGCCCATATCAATAGCATCAACACTACGGTCATATAGCGTTTGGGCTTAAAGGGTAAATGGGGGGTCTTGCCCAGGTGCTTCACCCCTTAACTATAGCATAAGCGACATGGGCAGGGGCTGTAATTTTACGGGTGTATAAATAGTTTTCAGGCCTGAAAGTTGAGCCGCAACCATTCGTCCAACCCACCACCGCCACCGCCGTTCATAGCTACTACCATATCGCCGTTTTCTAAATGCTTTATTATTATTTGCTTCAAACTATCATTTTGTTCGGCCGGCTCAGCCAGGTTTTGGTCGGTCAAATGGGCAATCAGCTCGGCAGGGGTCAAAATTGGCTGGTTAGCGTCCTCCCGGGCCAGATAACTCGGCAGCCAGTAAAGTTTGGCGGCGCCGGAAAAACAATCCTGGTAGTCGTCAATCATGTAATGCTGCCGCCGGTTGGTCAATGGTTCGTAAATAACAACCAGCCGTTTATTAGTGGTGTCTGCCAGCTCTAGGGCCGCGCTCATCGCTCCCCTAATTTTGTCGGGGGTATGAGCGTAGTCGGTGTACAAACCAGGCACAATTGGCTCCATTCGACGTGACAAGCCGGGAAAGTGGTTCATTATGGCCATTAACTTGGCGGGTGGTTCGTGGGTGATAGACGCGACGGCTTGAATGGCTAGCCAGGCGTCCAGCCGGTTGTACAGGCCCGCTAAGCCGATTGCCTTGATGCTGGGCAGATTACTGTCCAGTACGGTTAATCCCACACTATTGTCCTCCAGTTTCAGGTATGTGGCATCTTGCTGCCACAGGAATGTTTGGCCACTCTGGTCAATAAACTCAACAAATGCCTGTTGGTAGTCACGGCGGGTTGGGAATATTTCGTGGTGGTCCCAAGCGACACCTGTAATTAAGCTCATATAAGGGCTATAAGCTAGAAAATTGCGGTCAAATTCGTCGCATTCGTACACAAAGTATTGGCTTTCGGGTTGGTACTGGCCCATGTCGCCAAATGGTATTTTGGCACCAACCGAATAGCTTACTGGCATAGCTAGTTGCTTGAAGAGCCAAACGACCATGGCGGTGGTAGTAGTTTTGCCGTGGGTGCCAGCGATCGCTATCAGCTTCAACTCTTTTTGGCTAATAATTTCGTTTAGGAGCTCGTCCCGCTTGCTCATTCGGATATTGTTTTGGCGGCAAAAAGCCAGTTCCGGCGCGTTACTGTTTTCAATTGCGACAGCCGAGGAGTACACGAACCAATCAATCGGGCGGGCCTTGTGGGCTTGGGTAATCTGCTGTTCGGTCTGGCCGATTTGGATGTCCAGCCTTTTACGGCGTAAATATTGAACGTACTGTGAATCCTGCTTGTCTGAGCCAGACACTGCATATCCGGCCGCTTGGGCAATCAAAGCCAGTGGCCCGATGGCTGTACCTCCAATGCCGGAAAAGTATAGATGCATGATGTTTAGTTTAGCATGAGCGTGCTATACTGGCTTCAAACCATAAAATAAAAATATGTTAAAAAAACTGGTCTATAACACACTCAAACACCGCCACCCGTGGCGCGACATCGGCTTCACCGAATTAAGTGAATTGTATATTAGTTGCGGTCTGCGATCCTTGGCTACCGGCTTGCTATTGGTTTTTGTGCCGTTCTTTTTGTTCCAGAATGGCTATGGCTACCCCGCTATTTTGGCCATGTTCGGCTGCCTGTTCGGTACTCGATTAGTGGCTGATTTCGGAGCGGCCTATATGGTCGCCCGGTTCGGCTCCAAACACACTATGATTGCCAGCTGCATGACCCAAATTGTCAGCGCTAGTTTATTTTTGACGGTTCCAACTTATCATTGGCCGGTTTGGTTGCTGGGTGCATCCATGGGCATCGCCTACAGCTTTTATTTTTTGGCCTACCATGTGCAGTTTTCAAAAATAAAACACAATTTACATGTTGGCAAAGAACTTAGCTACATGCAAATCTTTGAACGGCTAGGCTACGTAATTGGTCCATTAATTGGCGGGTTGACCGGTAGTTTTCTAGGATCACGTTATATCTTCGGTTTTGCCTGCATCGTGCTATTAGCCAGCCTTTGGCCACTATTTCGAACCAGCGAACCGGTTAAAACCCATCAAAAACTGTATTTTCGCAAACTACCGATCGCCAAACTCAAACGGGACTTTATATCGTACGCCGCATTGGGTATCGAAAACACAGTCTGTATTAATCTGTGGCCTTTTTTCGTAGCCTTATTTGTTTTGAGTGGGACGGTTTATGCTCAACTGGGCATACTGGCTTCGTTGTCGGTGCTCGTGTCAATTGGTGCCGCCGGCATGATTGGCAGGTTTGTCGATAATAAAAACGCCCGTCGTTTGTTGCGCTGGGCGCTAATCGTAAACAGTTTGCTATATGTTGTTCGGCCCTTTATCGGGTCAGCCCCCGGCGTTCTGGTGCTCAACAGCGCCAACGAAATTACAACTACCGCCTACCGAATGCCGTATCAAAAAGGGATGTATGGAGCGGCCGACGATTTACCGGGCCTGCGAATCGTGTATATTGCCAGTATGGAGTCAATCGGAAATGTCTTCAAAGCCACCCTTTGGTTCATGTTGGCAATAATGGCTATGGTAATCGCCTTTAAGGCTGTATTGATAGTTAGCTTTGTTTTGGCCGGTATCGCATCACTGGTGGCGTTAAATGAACGCTTCGTAGCGCTTAATCATGGGGCAGGTCATGTCTAAGCGTCATTTGCACCATATCCTAGTTGGGCTGCGTAAGCTGCGTTATAGGTATCTTATTTTGGCCCTGGTGATTAGTCTGACGATTAGCCTAGTAAGCCTTCGCCAGAACAATTTGAATGCTATAGAACTGCGCAATAAAGTTTTGGCGGCTGATAGTGCCAGCCAGGACGTCGAAAAGCCACTGCGCGAGCTGCGCGAGTACGTCTATGGCCACATGAACACAAACCTATCAAGCGGCACGGCTATCCGCCCACCAATCCAGCTAAAAGCCCGCTACGAAAGATTATTGGCGGCCGAAAAAGCTCGCGTTAATGCTGCCAATGACAGTCTGTATACTCAGGCCCAAACCTCCTGCGAACAACAGGTAAGCAGCCGCCGAACAATCGATCGAGTTCCTTGCGTCCAGGAATTTTTAGCCAATAACCAAACAGTCCGGGAAAACAAGATTCCAGACGCATTATACAAATTTGATTTTGTGTCACCAGTGTGGTCATTTGACTTGGCTGGAATCAGCCTGTTAACCAGCGCTGGGCTGGGAGTTGGCTTGATTGCTCGTTTTATGACGGAACAATGGCTTAAAATGAGTTTACGTAAAAGGTTATAAAAAACCGCCAGGCTAGCTGACGGCTTAATACACTACCAAGTTTTTAATTAGCGACGGTTTGTTGGGGTAGTCGGGCTTGGAGTAGGAGTCGGAGTTGGTGTTGGAGTAGGTGTCGTCTGGGCTGGGGGTGTGGATTGGGTTCCACTGCCGACAGAAGACGGCGTACCGTTAGTATTGGACTGGCCGGCTGCTGCCTGATCACACTTTTGGCCCTTTGGATTAGCTTTTGCATATTCCCCGACAGCCTTGGCAACTTGGCCATCAGACTTTAGGTTTTCCCAAAATATAACTTGCTCACGGTTGATAACCATTGAATCTTCTGGCCCGTGTAGTTCACAACCAAGTTTGACTAGCGAGACATCGTTTTGAGACTGAGTATCTGTCTGGTTTGGCTGGACTTGCTGGTTGACCCGTAAGTAGTAAATATCTGCTAAACGAAGATACTGGCTGTTTAGGTTGCTGATTTTACCGAAGTAGACCTGCCCGCCGTTCAAGAAGACGGCTTGCATCTTGCTGTCATCGACAAAGCGGTTCTCGCCGGCAGAATTTGCTTTGCCTCCGCCTAATACGCCAAATCCAACTAAAGCCAATAGTAATAGGGCGATAGCGATTAACATGGCGATAGATGCTGCCTTCATGCCGCTAATTTTGCTGGGCTTGATAGCACTAGTACTACTTATGTTTGTTGTTGATTGGCCTTGTGCAGGGCTTGGAGCCTGCGGACCAGTTGGTTGGGTCGGGCGACCGCCTCGATTCATCCATTCCATTTTGTAAACCACCTTTTTTAGTCTTTATACCTGACCAGTGTAATACATAAGCGGGTTGAAGCGCAAGACTAAGCTTATTTTTATGATGCAAGGCGGTTGCTCAAGTGCCTCTATTGATAGCTACCCTGTTGACAAGTTTAGAATCTCCAGAGTATGGTAGGAGTACTACCACTTAAGTACATAGAAAAGGAATATTATAATGTCATACAAGCACACCAATTCCAAAGGCGTTACATACTACTTAAATTCAAAGAATGTTGTCCTGCGCGGCGGCAAAGAACAGCGCATCTTTTACTTCAGTAAAGACGAGCGCCCAGAGGCCGTCAAAGAGCTACCAGAAGGCATGATGGTCAACGAAAACCCACGCAATGGCTTTTTGACCGTCAAGCGCATTAAATAGTAATTTAGACTAAACTAAAGACCGCCTCTGATTTGGGCGGTCTTTTTGATGTTATGATTAAACAGATGAAGCAACCGGTATTAATTGTTAAAGGGCTAACTAAAAAATATGGTCGAACTAAGGTTGTTGACAATATTAGTTTTGAGGTTGGCCAAGGCGAAATTTTTGGAATACTAGGCCCGAACGGTGCCGGCAAAACGACCACATTGGAAATGATCGAAACTCTACGTTCAATCGATGGCGGTAGCGTTACCCTAGATGGCATAGATGTGGCGGCCCATCCCAATAAGATTAAATCGATTATTGGCGTCCAGCCGCAAACACCGTCGTTTGAAGACAAAACAAAACTAACAGAACATATTGAATTCTTTTCTAGCACATATGGCGAGCGGGTCGACCCCAAAAAGTTTTTGGCCGATGTTCAGCTATTAGACAAGGCCGATAGTTACGCCGAAGAGTTGTCGGGTGGGCAGCGCCAACGGTTTAGTATAGCGGCCGCTCTCGTACACCAGCCGAAGGTATTTTTTTTGGACGAGCCCACCACCGGACTTGACCCGCAGGCTAGGCGCAACCTGTGGCAACTTATTCGTGAAGTCCAATCTCGCGGCGTGACCGTTATACTAACAACTCATTACATGGATGAAGCCGAACTCCTTTGCGACCGAGTAGCAATTATGGACAAGGGCAAAATTATTGCCATCGATACACCCAAAAAACTAATTAAGCAACTGATTGGACGCGGCTTTAAAAAATCACATCTGGTAGCTCAGGCCAACCTGGAGGACGTTTTTATTGACCTGACCGGCAAGGACCTGGCACAGTAGTATGGGAAAATTTAGGCGAGCTTGGTTGCCAGTTTGGGTATTCGTCAAGATTGACATCCGGCGACTATTCCGCGACAAAGTCAGCCTGTTTTTTGTGTTTGCTTTCCCACTAATATTCTTGGTTGTGTTTGGTGGTATTTTTGGCGGTAATAATGAGGTCTCCTTCAAGATTGCAGTCATCAATCAAGCCAACAATAGTTTTGCGGCCGACTTTGTAACGCAATTACAAAAAAACGAAATTTTTGAAATTGATGCCGGCACCACCGATCTCAAGCGGACCCAGGAAAAACTAAGCCGTGGCGAGCTGGACGCCGCCATTGTACTACCACCTGACTTTGGGGCCATCAGCGCTCAATCCTATCCAACCGGCCAGGCCAAGGTTTTGTACAGCCAGGACAACCAACAAGCCGGTCAGACACTCGGATCGGTACTAACCAGTATATTTGACAACATTAACGATCAATTTATCCCAGCCAAAAAGCCTTTTACAGTCCAAACTCAGTCGACCGCCAGTGCTTCGGCCACGCCGTTCGACTACACTTTTTCTGGCCTGCTCGGCTTTACGGTATTGTCGCTGGGTGTATTCGGGCCGACTCAGGTGTTTCCGCGGCTTAAAAACAGAGGTGTTCTAAGACGCTACCACACGACAACGCTTAAGGTATGGCAGTATTTTATCGGTAATGTCATATCCAATGGCATAGCCGGCTTGTTATCGGTTGGCTTATTATTGACGGTCGCCCTGGCTTTTTATGATCTTAATATGCGGGGTAACTACTTGACCTTAGCGCTGCTGATAATATTTGGTGTGACGGTGTTATTTGGTATTGGCCTAGCAATTGGCGGTTGGGCCAAAAACGAAAAACAGGCCGCACCGTTGGCTAATATTGTTACTTTTCCAATGCTATTTTTGTCGGGAGCCTTTTTCCCACGCTTTTTAATGCCTGAATGGCTGCAAAATATATCGGGCCTAGTACCGCTAGCACCGGTGATTGACGGCGTTCGTTTAATAATAACCGAAAACGCCTCGCTGCTGAGCCTAGCCCCCCAGTTCGGCATATTGTTCGGCTGGCTGATAATTATTTACTTAATTGCATTCCGGGTTTTCCGGTGGGAATAACCGCAGGCGGCTATTTGAGGGCCGAATTGGCCAAGCGGCTGGAATAATCGGTCAAAAGACGCTAGAATTAGCAGTCGTAGAACAATCTGACCGTTAAAGGAATTTATGAATTTTTGGGCTGACCTGCCACGACCTTTTTTTGTACTGGCGCCGATGGATGACGTCACCGATACCGTATTTCGTCAAATCATTGCCACAACAAGCCCACCGGACGTCTATTTTACCGAGTTTGTCAGTGTTGATGGACTGCAATCCGTTGGCCGGGACCGCCTTTTAAAGCGCCTCCAGATGACACCGGCCGAGCAGCCGCTGGTGGCTCAAATTTGGGGCAAATCACCTGATAAGTACTACCAGACCGCCCGCCAAATTGCTGACGGCACGTTTGCCCGTGAATTAGGGCTGCCGGATGGCTTAAACTTTGCCGGGGTCGATATAAATATGGGCTGCCCCGATAAGTCGATTGTCAAAAACGGCTGTTGCAGTGCCCTCATAAACGATCGTCCGTTAGCGGCTGAAATCATCCAAGCCGCCCAGGAGGGGTTGGCCTGCCGGCTGCCGTTGAGCCTTAAAACCCGCGTCGGGTTCAATAAAGTCGATTTAAGCTGGATTGAATTTATATTGGGGCACGGCTTACAAGCTCTAACCATCCATGGCCGTACCAAATCGCAGATGAGCAAAGTACCGGCCGATTGGGAGCTGATCGGCCAAGCCCGGCGGTTGCGGGACAAAATTTCACCTAATACCAAAATTATTGGCAATGGCGATGTGCGTGACCGGGCTCATGGCGCTGAACTAGCTTCCCACCACGACTTAGATGGAATTATGATCGGCCGCGGCATATTTGCCGATCCTTACGCCTTCGCAGTTAACAGCCCATGGGAAGCCATGCCACCCAAAGATAAAATAGATCTGTACCGCCGTCACGTTCAACTGTTTTTCACCACTTGGACCGGCAACGAGCGTCCCATCCAAACGCTCAACAAGTTCTGCAAAATTTATGTTAACGGCTTTGACGGCGCCCGCGAATTGCGCGAAAAATTAATGAAAGCTAGGACATGTACCGAATTACTTGATATATTAAATATAGATTTAACAGAAAGGGACTAGCTATGGTTATTAAGCGGACTAATCAAAAGGGGATTATACCAATTGCCAGCATATTGTATTTGATTTTTGGATTTATTGTCGGGGTTATACTTCTTAGGATAGTGTTTTTACTACTGGGCGCCAATCCGGGCAGCGGTTTTGTATCATGGATTTACTCTGTCAGCCAGCCACTGGTAGCGCCATTTGCCGGCATTTTCAACACTCCAAACGCTCAAGGAGTAGCTACATTAGACGTGGCCGGTCTAGTGGCCGTGATTGTGTACGGAATAATCGGTGCCTTGCTGGGTGGCCTCAGTAACCGCCGTTAGTACAGGGTACTTGTGAGATATTTGCCAGACAGCCCAGCGCCAGCTGGTTATGCTAAATAAGCTAACTAATATATGGAGGCGGGTATATGGCAAAAGACGAAGACATCAAACCAGAAGAAAATATGGACTTTATGACGGCGGCTGAAAAAAAGCGTCGCGAAGATTTAAATAAACAAATGGAAGACGGCGGGCTATAGGTTAGCCCCTTGTAAATAACAAGAGCACCCTGGTTAACGGGGTGCTTTTTTTTATTTCTACTTGTAGCAAGATAATCGAGCGACAGCCCGGTGAACTACCAATATAATCGCACAATACCATGCCCTAAACGGCTCCCTGCCTATTAAATTAACGAGCAAAACAAATGAAGTATATTTTACTGGTCGAGAGTCATCCTGACGTTGTTGAGTTGATCAAAAAATCGCTCAAAAAGTATCCAAAAGATGCTTGGCACGTCACCCACGTCACCCAGTTGGCCGATGCGCTGGCGTTGCTCAAATCCAAACATAATTTTGACATTGTCATTTTTGATTTATCGTTGCCAGGCTCCAATGGTTTAAAAACAGTCAAAACTGTCAACCGGCTTACCCGGCTAACACCGGTCATATACTTGGATGGTGCTAGCCATGACGCTGATTTGGCGTTGTCGGCAATCGCCCTTGGGGCCCAAGATTTTGTTACCAAAAACAAAGATTTGGCCGAAACACTGCCCCGAATCATAAACTTTGCTATCGAGCGCAAAAAGTATCAAAACCAGGTTGCCCGGGCCAAGGCCCAGACCAAAAAACTACGCCAGCTGACCTGTATGCTAAAAGTCAGAACCGAAGAACTGGTCATGCTCAACCAAGCTAAGGATGACTTTATTTCACTAGCATCACACCAATTGCGCACGCCGGCCAGCGGCGTCAAACAATATCTCGGCATGGTGCTAGAAGGCTACGCCGGTAAAATAGACGAAGAAAAAAAGGAATTACTGCAACTGGCCTACGAAAGTAACGAACGGCAATTGGCTATCGTAAATGATTTGTTGCAAGTCGCCCAACTAGATGCCGGTAAGGTTAAGCTCAATAAGAAAAAGGTCAATATCACCCAGATGTTAGGCAATATCGTACACGAACAACTGGGTAAGTTCCACGCCCGCTCCCAAGCGCTGGAATGCATCGCCGATTCAAACGGCATTGAAGCCAATGTGGACCCGCAGCGAATGAGGATGGTGTTCGAAAATATAATCGATAACGCCAACAAATACACCGACGACGGCAAATGCGTAAAAGTTGTTGTCCGCGAAAATTCACTCCAAGTAACTATTGCGTTTGAGGATGAAGGCGTTGGCATTGCCCCGGCCGACATTCCCAATATTTTCCAAAAATTCAACCGGTTGGTCAATTCACGCTCATTGCTGGTGGGCGGGTCAGGACTTGGTATGTACTGGGCCAAGCAAATTGTCGATTTGCACGACGGCAGCCTAAAGGTCGAATCACAAGTCGGCATTGGTAGCAGGTTTATTATTTGTTTGCCAAAGTGCTAATATAAACACAGAATGGCAAATTATCGTGGGCATATAGCAGGAGGGTTAGCGGCTGGAGTAGTCTATGCTGCAATTGTATCCAAAGTGCCAGTCGAGCGTTACGCCGAAGCCGCCAGCTTGCTGTCTGATTGGCAAGCCCTGGCCGCGTTATTTGTTCTGAGCATTTTATTTGGCCTGTTCCCCGACGTCGACACCAACAGCAAAGCCCAGGATATATTTATAGGGCTGGCCTTCGCGGTCGACATCCTGTTAATAATAAGTGGTAACATCCAGGCGGCAGCTTATTTGGGCTTGATCGCCCTGTTGCCAATTATTGGCCATCACCGCGGCTGGACGCATAGCAAACCGGCCATGTTGCTGGTGCCTCTGCCAATCGTCGCCGTGCCTTATCTAAATAATAATGAAATATTGCCAATCGCGCTAGTTTATTACGGTGCGGCCGTGGCCGGTTATTTTAGTCATTTGCTGTTGGACGGGTTGGTGTGGAAGCGGTTTAGGGTGAAGGGCGGGCGGTAGATTAGGTGATTTCTATGAAAACGACACCATCCTTAAGCTGCATAGATTTGCTGTAGAATTGCTCGTAAATATCGAGCGCCTCTTTTGTGTCTTTGGCGCCCGGGACGGCCAGATTGAAGCTAAGCTGTTTGAATGCGGCTTCAAAAGAGGGGTACAAGTGGAGGGCGGTAACCGTTTTGATTGTTGATTGAGTAGCCTCGTTATTAAAAAAACGTATTTTGTCGCCTTTTTTTAAGTTGAGGTATTTTTCCTTTGCCAATCTGCCTTCAATATTTTTAGACCCTTTAAGTATCGCATCAAAGTACGCTTGTTGTACGTTTAACTCAAGCATTGATTGCTGCTAGTTTGGTAAAACCAATTAATACTACACCGCCTATTTCTTGGACCCTACGCGCCGGGTATATACGATCATAAAGGGCCAAAGCCTTATCGAAGTGGTCCGCGTCAGGAACTGCTTTTCGCCACTCTACTTCAATCAATGCTGTTTCAAAGTCAGCCGCCCGCAAGACCCAGTCAATGCTGCATCGGATTACCCGGTCGTCCTTCTCCTTCTCCTTCTGGTGCCGCCTGAAATTGATTATGCCATTTTCGGCCGCTCGGTTGAGAGAAGAATAATCCAACCGGCCTTCAATAGTTTTAGTCCCGTTAGCTATCATTCCAAAATAGGGTTGGCGCACAGCTAACTCGATAGGTCGATTTGCCCTACCAGGCTGTATTTGTACCCCCTCTCTGGAAGTTGGATTTCGTGGCATATAAGCCCCCTATTTCACCATCATATCAAATGCCACTAGATCGTGACCATCTTTATAAGGAGATTGTAATGTTCCGCGACCTATAAAGCCAGCTACTGTTAACAAATCGTGCTGGGCAGTATCTGCTTGATGGGCAAAAGTATACAATTTATGATTTCCATTATCCTCTGCCATCTCTTTTGCCTTTTCTATAAGGCCAAATTGTGCGGATGGAGTGCCGGCCAGCGGGTAGACTTTTACGGGGCCACCTCTTTTAGGAGTATAGGTTAGCATGCCAACTGGTATTTCTCTGGCAGTTCTACCGAGCAGTATAATTTTACCTTTATCCTGGAAGAAAAGTTCACGCTTATGGCCTGCAACCATACCATCAATAAAATCTTCGCCCAAATCATCATGCCACCCGCCGTAAGTATTATTAACACTCGTTATATAGCCTCGATCGGCCTCGGTATAAGAGCTTACCCCAACGACAGGGGCATCTTCGTCAGCCACCACACTCTCAACCTTTCCATCAAAAACCCGTGGATAAACCCCGGTAAACTTGCCCCATACTAGCTCATTACTACCTTGTTTGTACTGATTGGGGAACACAGCTTCCTGCCTGTAACCATAAGTTTCAAATAAATGGTTAACAGTTGTATTCAAGTGGGATGTTGTGGCAAAAAGCTTGCGAGCTCCAACTGCGATGGCAAACGTATCGGCTGCCGCAAAAAGCGTTTTACCAATGCCTTGTCCTCGACGGCATGCGTCAACCACAACCGGTCCGATTTTGACGGCTCCACCCCGTTTATAGTTCAGGCATAGTGCGCCAGTCGGAGCTTGGTGCTGGTCAACGCTAACTAAAAGAGCTTTCTTGAGAGTAAAAAAACCTTTTGAATCGGAGCCTTCGGCATTAACTAACTGGTCTAAGAGTTTATTGTCAGACGAATGCCCGTCATAGAATTGCGCTAATGACTCCATCCAGGCATCAAGATGTCCATAATCAGCTGCCGTGTATGATCGAACAGCTAGTCCATTTAAGGCTGTTTGTACATTTGAAGGAATATGATCACCAAAACGGCCATTTCCGGACTGATTGTGCGACAAAGTTTTTAGCTCCTGAGCTCTGTATTGTTTAAATAAATATTTTAACCTTATTGTACTTAAATAGCAAGGGGTTTAAATCAAACATTAACAATGGTGGAATCGAACAGACTAACTACGAGCTTCTGTTAATAAACACTGACACCCACAAACCGTCCTGTCTGATTACTCGACTACATGTTCGCCACGGGTAAACTTGCGGCGACCGTGACGGATATTACCGTACCCAAAGACGAACTGACTAAAGCAATATCAGACCACTACCCAATCGTCTTAACTCTCACCGTATAAATACCCAATTTTTGGGGTTGAATTTGCCAAAGCTTTTTCGGCACAATAAACATCAACTAATAACCGAGCGTATTATGCTCACTCGTTCAGGTACTGGTATGGCCGGCAAGTGAATAACAGTTATCCCAGAGGCATCATATGCTTCGGCTAAGAAGTCGTGAGTTCTTTGCGCTTCTTCAGCAGTTTCTCGGCGAAATTTGGTTGCGGTATACGTTCCAACTGGCTCACAAAATAGTGCAAGCGAGTACTTTGCAGCCTTGATAAGTCTTTCAACTTCGGGTATGAAACTTTCCAAACCGTTCAGTCTGCAATAAGCTAAATTGTCAATTAGGCTACGGTCTTGAAAAACCAAATCAGCAGTTTCTGGAATATCTGCTTCTAAGACCAATGACTCGTCGGTAACTTTTGGACCAAACATGGAGTAATCTAGCCACGGAACATTAGGCGTATAAGTGGGGTCTTCTACTTGCTTTGCTAACTCCCGTGATATTACACGCTCAGCTGGTTCGGCAACAAAATACGCACCGTCAAACTCACCACGTAGTGCTTCCAAAAGTGTGGTTTTGCCTGAATGAGGACCGCCTGAAATAGGTATTTTGCGCATTAACGACCGTAAACCCTAGCGAGTGGATGTAGATTTTTCCAATGATATGTTGGGATTGGACCATAGGGGTCTAATGGCTGATTGTTTACCAGAGCAGTCTTCATGTCTAACGCCCGACCAGCACCCACGTCATCAATCTGAAGATCGCCCACATAAAGCGCTCGGGTTGGGTGAACAATGCCAAGTTCTGCAAGAGCCATAGCTATTGGCTGTGGGTGTGGCTTGCGTCGTTCCGCGTCACCACGACCAACAATTACATCAAATAAGCCGTCAAAGCCGTGATTTGTCAGCAACCTATCGCGTGATTTATTACCGCGTGTTGTTACCAAGCCGGTTGCCTTACCGCTTGTTTTTATTTTTTCAACCGTCGTTACAGCTTCATCTGCGGTGTAGAACATATGGTCAAATGAGCCAGAAACAGCATCATTGGCTTCTTGGAACTCGTCTTCTGTGATTTGCGCCTCAGGGAGACGTCGGTTATGTTCGGCGACCATTAGCGCACGCATTTCAGTATAGTCGCTACGGTTTCCAAACTCGCGAATTTCTTCTTCTGTAAACTCCGACTGCAAGTCAGTTGCTACTGACGAAAGACGAGCAAACAGTTCGTCTTTATCTCCAAAATGTAGTGTTCCATCTAAGTCAAATAATACTGCGTCGATACTTTTACTCTCATCAAGTACGCCCTTACGCAGTACAAGCTTTGCGGCGTGCCAGCCAATCACTGCTTCACGGGCTTTTTCACCGGCGACGCCGACATAAGAGTCAGGCGTAACTAATGCAACTCTGTCTTTCAATTCTCCATTTGGCAACGCTTCGTCAATAACATTGTGAATGCCAGCAAGGTCAAGTTTTTTGCCCTGCGTTAATCGCACGACAGTATCGTAAGCTTCTGGGTCGCCAGAAACACGTCCTGCGGTTTGCACTAGTTCGCTAAGTACTTCCGCAGACTGTCTTAAAGTGGTTCGCGAGCCTTCTTCATCAACGGCAAGCCTGTCTAGCTGTACAGCAAAATAGTTATAGCCAGCAACTACACGGCCAATCATATCGCCATATGCTCGTTGCCAACCGTGATCAGATAAATCACGTTCGTGGCGGCTTGCAACAAGTCCTTCGGTTGCTCGGCTAGTTAAGGCTATAGCTTGTTCAAAAAGTGCTTCGGCATTTTCTAGTCGCCAGGGATTAATTTTATGCGACATTGTCGATGAACCTTTTTCGCCGGCCACTAATCTTTGGGTTAGCTTGTTGTCAAGTATCTGCAACCAAACATTGTCGGTTGCGTCCTTGCCGACTACGGCTAACCGTGAAACAACTGAAAGTAGGTCCGTAACTGCTAAGTGGTCATTGCGTTGGTTCTGAACAGGCGCATATTCAAAACCCTGGCTTTCCACAAAATCCTTTGAGTATGCGTCGTAATCAAAATCAGGAAACAGAACAGCCATAGGATTATGATTGCCGACTGCACCACTAAATTTTCCAGTCAGTCGCATACCATCAACTTCTTCTAGTACTTGGGTTATGTTGGAGAGTAAGTAACCAAATTGCTTACCCGTAGTTGTTGGTGAAGCCTTTTGTGCATGAGTAACGCCTAATGTAGGCGTATCTGCGTAAATAGTCGCAAGATGTGCTAATCGGTCTGCTACACGCCCTATAGCAGGAACAAGTACTATGTCGGCAGCGTCCCT
>Ga0136611_10000038_pt1 | contig 68914 bp, 61 predicted proteins | sample AntDrymUQ2232306_2_FD_106645 | JGI IMG/M metagenome (GOLD analysis project Ga0136611, IMG submission 106645) | Polar desert sand microbial communities from Dry Valleys, Antarctica - metaG UQ223 (23.06) | ecosystem: Environmental > Terrestrial > Soil > Desert | place: Antarctica: Dry Valley... | reverse complement strand
TGCTGGATGTACTCCTTCAACTGCTCTTGCGCTTGACGGTAGAGCGGCACACGCCGTGGTGATCGAGTTGGGAGTTCCATGAGATATCAGATGTCTGACTAGTGGCAGTGTAGCGATCCTTTGTGCTGCGGTCAAGTAGGCAATTTGAGGTATCAGCCGGATGGACGCTCGGTGCGATTGTCAAGCGGGCCGGGTGACGTTAGCGCGCTGCGTCGGTGCAGCATGCTGAGGGTAGGAGCGGCAGGAGACCGAAGCGAATGGTGGCTACAGGCACCCGCGTGCCGTCGCTTGAGGGGCTGCGAGCGACGTAGATCAGGCGCGAGGCGGTGCCACGCTGAGCGCCTCTAGGTAGGAGCGAATCGATGTGCAGCTTGTCGGGCCGGTCGTTTCGACCCACCTTGCGCCGCTCAAACAAGCGTTAGCAGGCGAGATCACGCCCCTTCCGAAGAGTGGGCGGCGCGCTCAACGTTTGAGCGACTCCAGATAGCTGTCTACGTTCATGCCGGGTTGGCGGAGAGTCTGGAACATGCGCGTCTCTTTGTCGCGGACGGCGTGGGCTTTCTCCAGCACTTGATCGGCGAGAGCGGCGGGGAAGCAGAGTGCGCCGTTCTGGTCGGCATGGATCAGGTCACCAGTATGGACGGTCATGCCGTCGATCACTACCGGCGATCCCCAATCCAACCACCGTAGGCGGCCGTGCATGGGGCTTAGTCCGGCCGCCCAGCAGGCGAGCGGCACGGCGCGCACGCCTTCTATGTCTCGGATGCAGCCGTTGGTGAGGAAGCCAACGGCGCCCGCGTTCTTGAGGTGGGTGCCCATGCCATCGCCAATGGTGACGGTGTGGCGCGGCCGGAGACCCACCGACTCCATGACGGCAAAGATGGGGACGCCGCCGCCGGTACCGTTGGAGCCAGAACCGGCGTTGCCAGCGGTTTCGGCGTTACCGGGTACACCGGAGAGCGACTGGATGTGCCGCACCATCTCCCAGAAGATGTCCATTGTTGTCTGGTCGGTGCCGGGAGAGGTGGTGTCCAGGCGAGCAGTAACGGCGATACCGGCGCGTACGCCCAACTCAGGCATGAGCGCGCGCACGTCCGGCCCGGTGTAGCCACCGGAAGGATCGCGTACGCCCAGCAGCTCTACGCCATTGCTGACGGTAGGCGTATCAAACTCAGCAAGCTGCTTGATGGTGTGCGAGGTCACAGGGTTCATATGTTTTCCTTAGGGACGGATTCTTCGCCGGGCTCAGAATGACAGTGGGGGGATTAGGATGGCAGCGAAGCGTCGTTCAGATTCAGGCGGCCGAAGCGGATGATGGTGCGGTGCCGGTCAGCGGTATCTGAGCTGTCCCAGACGCAGTGGAACTGGCCGGGCGCGAACTCAATCAAAGTGGGATAGGAGTTCTTCACGCCGGTATCGTAGAAGGCGCGCGCCGGACCCCACGGCTCGCCTGGGCGCTTCACTTTGTAGTGCAGCGCGCGGCGCTCGCTCCGGCCGCCGGTGTTGTAGACGTAGACGTAGCGACCCAGGCTGTCCCGGCCGAAGAATGCCTTGGAGACGGCATTGTGCAGGTCCGGCTCGGGCTGCGCGGGAGACCAGGTACGGCCGCCGTCAGCGCTGGTGGATGAGTACGCTACGGGCGGATCAAGTGCGACGTAGGTGTCATAGGTGGCGGTGCGCATCATGATCTTCAAGTCGCCTTCACGCTCGGCCGGCGCGATGCTTCCCTCATGCAGAAAGACGGTGCCTTCGTTCTCTTCGGGGATGTAACCGGCAAGACGCCATTCGATCAGATTGCTGCTCTCCAGCACTGCGTGGTCGCGCCGGCCGCGGGGATCGTGGCGCAGCGTGTTTCGGTGGACGGGCAGCAGGTAGCGGGTGCCGCCATTGCCGTCCGGCAGGGCATGGATACCTGCCACGATGATGAGTGGTGATTGCCAGTGGACTGCTACCTCCACCGTCTGCCACGAACGTCCGCCGTCCACCGAGTAGGCGGCGCAGAGCTGGCTGTTCTCGCTGTCCCGGTAGATAAGCGGGCAGCGCATGGCAAAGCACCACAAAATAGGCTGCCCCGTCGGCTTGAACAGCACGGGGTTGGCGTAGGCGACGCGCAGCGGCCCGAGCGGCAGCGCGTGGTCGAAGACCGGCACGGGATCGGACCAGGCGGCGCCGCCGTCGGTGCTGACGCAGGCCATGATGTCGCCCATGTCCACCTTGCCGGCCAAATGGGCGCCGTAGGCGACGACGAGATGGGCGTCCTTCTTCTCGGAAGCGGGCGCCCATTCGGCGATGTACGGCTCCCAGACACGGTCGTAGCCGCTACCGGCGTGCTGGTCCAGCCGGCGCACGGTGCGTACCTGGGTTACGTCCCCGGTTGAACCGGAAGAGGGGGGACTTGTCTGCGTCATTGCGTTATCTGGTCACTTCCTGTTGCCACTCTATGGCCATGTCCTCTGGGTGTGCTCCGTCAGAAACTCGCCGTCTGATCGGGTCCGTAGTCCACTGCCAGCGCCAGCGCATCGAAGCTGCGTCGCAGCAGATCGCACTTGACGTCCATGTGCTCCGGCGAGTGCCAGAGATTGGTGAACTCTCCAGGGTCCGTCTCCAGGTCGAACAACTCGCCCAGGCCGCCTTGTCCGCCCAAACCGTGGTAGACCACCAGTTTGTGGCGTCGCGTGCGGAGCATGGTGGCGTAGGTGCCCGCGAACTTCGCGCGGTCGGGCGGTCCGCCTACCTGACTCAAGGTGCGGTAGTACTCGCTGCGTACCGCGTCCCGATGCTCCCCGGGATTGGCGTTGCTGGCGGCACTAGCGTCGCCAGTGAGGATGGGTAGCAGCGACCGGCCGGCCGTGCGTGCCGGCACCGGCAGTCCGGCCAGCGTCAGGAGCGTGGGGAAGATGTCGGTCAGCTCCACCAACGCGTCGCTGACCACGCCCTGCTTCACGACACCGGGCAGTGAGAAGAGCAAGGGCACGCGCACAAGTCCCTCATAGAAGCGGCACCCTTTGAGGAGCAGACCGTGATCGCCCAGTGACTCGCCGTGGTCTGATGTGAAGACTATCAGGGTGTTGTCACGCTGGCCGGTGCGCTCCAACGCGTCGAGCAGACGACCGACGTTATCGTCCACAAGCTCGATCATGGCGTAGTAGGCCGCCTTCTTCCCCAGTGCGTCGAACGCGTCCGGCTGCTGCGCTCGGGTTTGAAAGTCCACTCCAGCGTCCGCCAGCGCGTGTTGCGCCGCCAGATCGGACTCGCGGAAGAGCGGGTGGGGCATTGACGCCAGGTGGAAGTGGTCGAGGTACGGCTGAGGTGGGTCGAAGGCCGGATGTGGATCGAAGCAGTTGAGGCTGAAAAGCCAGGGCGATCCCCACTGGGGAGTAGGCTGTCCGGCTCGCTCGCGTTCGGCACCTTGCTCAGGCGCGTGCTCCTCCAGGAAGGAGATGGCCATGTCGGTACACCAGGTGGTCTGGTGTAGCTCAGGCGGGATCGTCGCGGGGTCTTTGCGGAGCGCTTTGAGATCGTGTCCTTTGGCGGCGAGCCAGTCCTTGTAGTCGTGTCCTTCTGGCCAGAGGTCGCGCGGGTCGTGGCTCCAATGGAAGACACGGTAGGCGTCGTCGCGAGGCCGGCGTTCTGTCCGTCCGGCGGCGGCTGACAGGTGGAGCTTGCCGGCCAGGCCGCAGTCGTAGCCGGCGCCATCGCGTAGGAGTTGGGTGATCAGTGGCGCGGCCTCGTCCCAGTAGTCGTTGCCGTTTGTGCTTGCGTGGAGCGTGCTGGGGTAGCGTCCCGTGAGAAAGCTGGCGCGACTGGGCGTGCAGATGGGACTCTGGCAGTAGGCGTGGGTGAAGGCAGTACCTTCGCGCACCAGCCGATCAATGTTGGGGGTGCGCACGTGCGGGTTACCAAGCGCGCCGATGGTGTCCCAACGCTGCTGGTCGGTACAGATCCAGAGAATGTTGGGGCGCGTAGCGGTGCTCATTACGCTCGTCACCTGCCCGCCGTGTCCTTGTTACCTATTGTCTCCAAGTCCTCGACGCGCAGCACTAAGAGGCGGTCCAGCTCGTACTGGTCCGGGTACTGGCCGCGGCGCGCGTCCCGGAACCAGGTGGGAAGGAACGGTCCGGGCATCAGGTGACGGAAGCGGCTCACATCGCGCCCGTCAAGGAACACGTGCAGCAAGGCGCGCTTGTTGCGGAGCGCCAGGCCATGAAGACTCCGCCCGGCGTCGATTCCAGGTTGTGCATCGGTTGATAGATCAAGTGGACGCCTTTACTTCAGGACTTCGTCCAGCTTCTGCTGGGCGAGACGGGTGTACTCGTTGAGACCATCGCGCACCGGCGTCTTCTGGAGCCAGATGTCGTTGACCGCCTTATCTCCCATCGAGCGCACCTCGGCGAAGCCGGGGAAGTTGGGCATGGGGATGTAGGTGGGCAGCAGCTCGTAGAAGGGCCACACGTCGGCGTCACTCTTGAAGGCGGCTTGCAGCTCCGCCGACTCCACCGCGTGCTTGTAGGCGGGTGGCGTCCCCCCCACCTTTGCGAACACGAAGCCCGAGTCCGCCCGCGCGCCCCACACCGCCGCCTGGAGCGCCGCCGCTTGCTTCTTGGGGTCCTTGTTCTTGAAGACCGCCATCCCATAGGACTCGCCGTGGGTGAAGTTCTTCTTCGCCGTGTTCTTCGGCCCCAGCGGATAGTGGCAGGTGCCAAATTGCGCGCCCTCGGTCCGGTAGCGCGGCACGCGCGCCGCCACGGCGAACTCGAACACGACTTTGCCCTGCCCCATCAGCTCCTCGTACTTCCCGTTCGGGTACTGCTCCGGCGTGGCTGGCATGATCCCCTGGCGCACCAGTCCCATTTGGTACTCGATGGCCTCAATGGCTTCCGGGCTGTTGTAGGAGAACTTGGTACCGTCCTGGCTCAGGAAGCGGTGCCCGTTGTTGAGCACCATCATGCCGGTGCGCGAGTATGACCACTGGTCCTCATAGCCCCAGATCTCCGGCGGCCGGCCCGCGCGCTTGGCCTGGTCCGTGAACTGGTCCCAGGTCCACGTCTTGGGCGGCGGCGTGGCGATGCCCGCCCGCTTGAGGTGCTCCGGCTGGTAATACATGCTGAAGTAGCTGCTGTAGAGCGGCACGGCAAAGAGCTTGCCCTTCCACGTGAAGCCGCTGGCGATCTCTGGATAGAGCCCGGGCCGCAGCTTCTTCCACTCCGCGTCACCTTTCAGCTCTCCATCAATGTCCACCATTCCGCCCTGCCGGTAGAGCGCGGACATGTTGAAGTGGAAGCCGTCCACCATGTCCGGCGGCGTGCCTGCCGTCAGCGCTGCCGTCACCTTGTCGATCGCCTGTCCACCAGAAGACGTGACCGTGACCCCGCTGCCACTCTGCGCCGTGAACGTCTTCATGACCTGCTCTTTGGCCATGCCCTCCGGGTGGGTCAGGGCATTCTGGATCCAGTGCTCAACCGCCACACCCTTCAGGTCCAGCTTGGGCGCTGCCGCCGGCTCGCCTTGTCCCGGTCCACCGCACGCCGCCGCAAAGACCGCCGGGGCAGTTGCCGCCAGCCCCACTACGCTTTTCAGCGTGAAGCGCCTGGTCACCATCGCCGTGTTCGCGGCGGTGGCGTGGATGGGTGCTGCCTCTCTGCTTGTGCTGTTCATGGGTCCCTCCTCTTTCAGGTGCGGTGCTTGGTCAATGATCTAGTTGATCCAGCCAGCTCAGGGTGAACCGGGCCAGCGTGATCCGGTCGTACGGCGTTTCGTCGCCGCGCTCATACAGGCAGAGGATGATTGGGGTTGAAATGCCCGCCCCCTCACCGGAGGTGCCGTCAGCGACCATCTGGCCGGCGGCCAGGTCTGAGTACGCTGACGGTCCCACTTCCAGCACCCGGCCGCGCGACCAGGTGTAGCACCCGTCTTCGCTCAGGCGCACGGTCAGTGTGGTGCGCTCCCGGCTGGCCGGATTAGCGAAGAGCACGAGGGGGTGTCCGGACGGGGTAGCCGGGTCAGGGTTGGGCACGCGGACCAGGCTGCCCTGGCAGGGTGGCTCGATGAGATCCTCGTGCCAGGTTGTCTTGGGGAAGCTCAGTCCGCCATCTGCGCTCCACGCGCCAGCGCGGCGGCCGCGCTTCTGCTGGTCACGACAGTTGAGGTAGATGGCGTCGCCGCCCAATTCAACAATTGCCGATTCGTTAGTCCCGTCTTCGGGCACGATGCCACCCAACTGCCAGGTGGTGCCGTGGTCGTCGCTGTAAATGATGTGCGAATGGCCCGGGTCCTGGCGCGTGAAATCTACCCCTACCTGATGGTCACACGCGACGACGAGCCGCCCCGATTCAAGCTGCACGCCGTGGCAGGGGCCGGTGGCGTACCACGTCCAGGAGGGGTCCTTCACGGAGGCGGTGATCTCCACCGGCTCGGTCCAGGTAGCGCCATCGTCGGTGCTGTGGGTCAGCCAAACGGTGCGTGGCGCCTTGCCTGCGCAGATCAGGTGCTGGCCACCTTCCGCCAGGTTCTTGCAGAAGGGCAACCAGATCGTTCCGGTGTCGCGGTCCACCACGGGTGCGGGGTTGCCGCAGGTCATGCCGTCTTCAGCAACCACAACCTGCGTTGCCTGCCAGGTGACGCCGCCATCCAGGCTGCGTCGCAGGAGCATGTCTATCTCGCCCGCGTCGCCGCGGCCGTGGCGTCGCCCTTCACAGAAGGCCAGCAGCGTGCCGCGCGTAGTCACCGCTAGCGCAGGGATGCGGTAGGTGTGATAGCCGCCGGTCCCGGCGAAGAAGAGATCCTGACGCTCCAGTTGCTCTCTAGGCCCCACTCGCTTCTCTTGCGTCTTTGGCTCCATTGACTCTCCTTGTGGCGTACGTCTCAGCAGATCAGGCGGATCAAGCGGTGGTCTGAGGGCCAAGCAGCGCGGCCTGGATGGCGATGCGGATGGCGTCACGGCGGGCTTCGCCGCCGCCGTTCTCGTCGTCCCGCAGCCACGCCTCGTAGCGCCGCTGGGCTTCGTCGTGTGATTGGTGCAGCACGCGCCGCGCGGCCTCGCTGTCGCCGTCCCGGAGTGCGTCCACCAGGCGCTGATGCTCGGCCGCGACGGATGGCGCGTCCTCGGGCGCCGGGCCTGGCAATCCCTGCTCATGGAGGGCGGCGATGACGCGCCAGTGCATGTCCACCAGCGCGAGCGCGAGCAGGTTGCCGCCCGCCGCGAGAAGGCGGCGGTGGAACTCCGCGTCTTCGGCGCTAAAGGACTGCCCTCGCTCAGCGCGCCAGGCCATGCGGTCTGCCAAATCGCTGGTAGTGGCGAGATCGGCGGCCGGCAGCTTGCCGGCTAGACCGGCCAGGACGTCGCCTTCGACGGCGCGGCGCACGGCGAGCAGGTCCAGTAGTGCGCGCGGGTGAAAAGTGAGGCTCTGCGCAAAGACGCGCGCCGCTGCTGAGACATCGAAGGGACGCACGTACCAGCCAGAGCCTGGGCGTGATTCAAGCACCCCCACGGCCTCCAACGCGCGCAAGGCTTCACGCACAATCAGGCGGCTGTTGCCAAGCACGGTGGAAAGCTCACCTTCGCTTGGAAGGCGGTCACCGGGTTGGAGATTGTGCGCAACGATGTAGCGCCGGACTTGCGCCTGCAGCGTTTCGGGTGTCACCGGTCCCGCCAGCGACCGGAAGATGGCGTCTCCAACAGACGCCTCTAGTGGGGCGAGTGTCATCCTGCCGGAAAGCAGTATAATCTGTTTAACAAGTTGGCTTGAACGGGTATGCGGTGGGGAAGGGTTCTTTCAGATGATTGGGCTTCAGACTCGTGTTTGGCTATGCCGTCACGCGTGCGTTGCCTCCGGGGCAAAGTTGATGATGGCGTTCTCAGCTAGCAGGGCCTCCCGCAAGGCATCCGTGTCCACATCCCGGAAAGCAAGATCCTCTCGCACTACCTGTACCGTTGCTAGGCCGGCGGCGTGGCCCATGGCGTAGCAGGGTGCCTGCTCGCGCAGCGGTCCCAGCACTTCTCGCTCAACACTGATCGCCCGGCCGGGGCAGATCACATTCGTCACCGGGCGCGGAACCAGGACGTGGTAGGGAATGGGCGTGTAGTTCCGCTTGCGCGGCACGCTACTCATGGGTTGATGGCTTGGGCGCTTCGGGTCGGGCAGATCCCAGCCGTACCCGCTGTAGCCAATGGTATCGGGGAAGTCCTGCCCCTCGATCAGATCGGCAACGTGCAGCACAAAGTCGCCAACGATGCGCCGTGTCTCCCGGATGCCGAGCACCGGCGCCACGAGTTTGATCTGTGCCTGGGCGAAGCCGGGAAAATGCTGGCGCATCAACGCCATCAACCGTTGGACTTCCCTGCGACCCTGCATCATGCCACGGCTGATGGAGCGGCCATCGGTGCCGTCGACGTCGGTAATGCGAGTGGTATTGACCATCAGCGTGCCCTTCTGCGCGAGCTGCACGGTGATGAAGATGTCATACGGGAACGTCCACTCGCCCCGGTCACGCAACTCCTGGATGAGCTCTCGGAAGCGAGGTGAGTCTTTGGCGTAGATCTCGGTGGCGAGCGCGTCCTGGTCGACGTGATCAACGTGGAAGATCAGTGTGGCCGGTGTCATCAGACCATCTTCCTGACGCCCCTTGGTCACTTCGCAGCCGCTGCGCGCCGCAACGTCTGCATCGCCCGTGGCGTCCACAACGGCCCTCGCGGGCACAGCGAACAGCCCGCTCTTGTTGTAGAGCACCACATGGGTCACCCTGCCGTCCGCAACGGGCGCGTCCACAAACTGTGTGAAGAAGAGGACATCGACGCCTGCGTCGAGCATCTTCTCATCCAGCAGCGCCGCGTACAGATACGGGTCAACGGGCACGCCGGCGGCCAGGCTACCCATGATCCATCCATGCGGCTGGTACTTGCCGCTCCGGTCTACGTAGCGGGGATCAATCGCGCCGCCTCGTCTGATGAGCTCCTGCGTGATCTCACCAAAGACTCCCGCCACCAACTGGTGCTGGTTGTCGCTCGTCCGCCCACCCAGCAAGTGGCTTACCCCAGCTGAGGTGGTGACGCCGCCGAGCTGCCCCTGGCCTTCCACGAGCAGCACACGCAGTCCGGCCCTGCGCGCCGCGAGCGCCGCCGGGATGCCCGAGGGTCCGCCGCCGCACACCACTAGGTCGTATGGCTCCCACACTGGGATGTCCTTGGCGTAGTTCATGGGTTTGGGTTGTTGTTGATTATGAGCATGGGCTTGCCGTTACTGGCTGAGGACGTGATAAATAAGCCGGCACGCATCGCCACGGGAGAGGCTTGCATCCAACTCGAGTAGACAGGCTTCTACGGCTTCCTCGACTCTGGAAGTGATCTGCTCCTGGGAGGCCATGGTTGCTGTGAGCATCCGCACGAAGCCAGCGGTGGTTGTCCCGATGTCTCCTTGGCGGGTCTGGTCGCCGGGCTGGTCGTTGCGCCACACCATCCGCGCGCGGCTGTTAGCGTCCCCGGCGCCGGCGAGCAACTCGCCGGCCGCACGCGCCCATTCATGCGCCTCGCCGGCGAGTAGCGGCGCGGCCGGCTGGGCGTCGTATGAAGCGAAGAATCCCTTTGTGCCGAGGTACTGCACCGCCGGCACCCACAGCGCGTCGGTCGCCATGTCCAAGTCGTTGAAGAACGACACCATCACACCGCGCTCAACGAGCCTTCGCTGCAAGAGGTCGCCCGAGAGCTCCCCCGGCGTTGTGTCTAACTCTGCCGCCAGTGCTATGGCATGCCCCACGGACTCGCCAACATGCATCCATACCGGCTCAAGGCGCAGTGTCCCCCAGCCGACGTGGGTGGCGGACAGGCAGACAGGCACGAGCAGGTTGTCCACATCTTCCGGTAGCAGACACCGGTAGGGGACTTGCGAGGGACGCGTCAGCTCGCTCAGGAGGATCTTTCCGTCCGGCATACTGTCGAGCCGCGTCTCCGTGGTACAGGCATGCGAGTCCATGGGCCACTCGGCAATCGCGATAGCGTCCTCATGAATGGGCGCCCGTTCCAACCCCGGCGCCAGCGTACCGTCGTGCTCGGTGAACGTGTAGCGGCCCCAGATGCGGCGCGCCTCCCGCACGTAGATCTCCCACGGCCAGTTGTCGTTGTCGGTGAACTCATTCTTCGCCAGCCCGCGCCCGCGCGCTCGCGCGCGCTCCTCCGCGGGAACGGCCTCATCGTTCTGTAGGAAGTAAAGAAATCCCAGCGTGTAGTCGCGGTGGGCCTTCTCAATCGACTCGCGCGTCTCCAGATCACCGCACGGGTAGGCGTGGTTGACACCGGGCAGCGTGCCAATCTGTGGCCGGAGGCTCGGCGGCGTACTCAGGTAGTCTACGTAGCGCCCGCGGTCGTACCCATCCGGCTCTTCTGGGTAGCGGCTGTTCTCTGGATCAGAGGTCTGGCTGAGGCGCCAGTTATACGCCTGGATGGCGCCGTCTCCCTCGCCGGTGCTGCCAGCGAACAGTTGCTGCGTCACGCCGCGGTAGGGGCGCAGGTTGAGTCGCCCCGCCGCGGCTTCGCGCGGAAACAGCCCGTAGTCATCTGGCGTCAGAAACTGGTTACAAAAGATTCGACCAGCGTGCGGCTCCCCATGCTCCTGCCGCCCTTCGCGACCTACTCGGTATGGCACGCCGGCCAACGCCGCGAGATCTCCTTCGTACGTCGCGTCTACAAACACTCGCGCGGCAACACGCCGCACGTCGTCCCCGTGGACCTGCCGTACATGTACCGCCCCCAAACGGCGTTCCGCGCGCTCCACGGCGAACGGGTGGTACGGCTTGAGCACGGTGATGAGCGACTCCCCGGCCAGGATGTCGTTCAGCACTTTTTCACCCACATGTGGCTCGAACTTCAGGCGGCGGGACGAGTATTCACGCGGCCCGGGCGCACGCTGCGTATACTGCTCGGATTCGGGGCCGAATGCGGTCCGATAATGGTCCAGGATGCGATCACAGACCTCGTCGTAAAGAGGCGCCCGCCGTCCGTCGAACAGCGTGTCCATGACGCCCAATCCGTTTGAGAGCATGCCTCCCAGATGCACGTAGCGGCTGACAATCAGTACCCGGAGCCCCTCTCGAGCCGCCCTTACCGCACAGGCAATCCCACCGGGTGTGGCCCCCACCACCACCACGTCCCACACGACTCCGTCTTGGGTGAAGCGCTGTGCATCTGGTTGGGTGTCTGACGGTGACTCGACGTCAATCATGTCCGCCACTGCTGCCAACCGTCATCCAACGCTACCTGCGCTTCCTGCGCCGCGGTCCGGATGGCCGTGTCTGGAGAGGTCTTTCCGAGCACCGCTTCCTGCGCATATTTTTCAAGCGCAGCGACGGCGGTATCATCGCCTGGGGTAAACGGCACCGCCACGCCGCTCTCCATCTGCCGCGAGAAGATTGAGAAGGCGGCCGCCGCACTGGCATCACCCGGCGCATTCAAATTGCAGCGCTTGAGTGCCGCTGTTCGCCCTTGATCCTTGGTCATGAAACCGCACTGCGCGTCCGATCCTGAGAGGAACTTGGCGAGCGCCCACGCGCCCTCGCGGTTGCGCCCGCCGGTGGTGACACTGTAGCCCGTACCTATCTGAACGGGAACCGAGAGCTTGGCCTGCGGGTTGCGGTCGTTGTGAGGCAATGGGGCAATGCCCCAGTCCACTGTTTTTCCGGCTGGATCCGCTTGCATTAAGCCCATGAGGATGTCCCCCCCGACGTAGGTGCTTAGCTTGCCTTGATAAAAGAGTGGACGCGAGTTGATCCCTGTAGTTTCAAAGAGGGGACCGGTGGCGCTCTGCCTTCTTCCGAGCTGAATGAGCCACTGGAGTGTGTCGCGTGCTTCGGGCGTATCGAACGCGACCCGGCGGCCGTCATCCGAGTACATGCGTCCACCGTTGTTGTAGAACCACGTCAGAAAGCTCCCGGTAGGGTTAATGCCTAGACGCTCGGCGCCGTCGCCTTGGCCAACCGTCAGGCGAACCGCCAGGTCTTCCAACTGGGACCACGTAGCCGGTGGCCGGTCCGGGTTCGCGCCAATCTGGCGCAGGTGCGCCTTGTGGAAGAAGAGTGCCGCGCCAGAAACGGCACCGTTTGGCAGCGAGATCAGCTCGCCACTGAATGTTCGTGCCTTGATCTCAGCATCAACGAACTGCTTGAGGTCTATCTTGTCCCGCGCGACGTACTGGTTCAGGCCGAGGAGCACCTTGGCGGGCACCACCAGCGCGATCATGTTCTTGAAGATCATCAGGCAATCCGGCACGGTGCCAGCAATTATGGAAGAGACGATCTTGGTTCGGTCGCCGCCCTGCGCGCCAAGACTGGTGAACTCCTGGTCGACCATCTTTACGCCGCTTTCGCGCTCAAACTGATCCAGGTATCCCCTGAGCACGGGGGTGCGTGTGCTCCACTGGTGCCAAAACTCGACCGTGCCTGTCGGTTTCACCGCGGTGGGTACAGCCTGCGTCTGACTCCCGCTTGGCTGCGCCTGTCCGCCACACGCCGCCAGCGGTCCGGCGGCCAGTAGCGGGCCGAGCGCTCCAAGCACCCTCCGGCGGGTTTGCAGTGTCAATGTGCCGTCTGCCATCTCGTGTACTCCGTTCGGTTGTCTCAATGCGTGTGCTCTGACCGCTACGCTTGTGCGGGCGCGTCCCGGAAATCACTCTCGTAGAGATAGGTACCCCGGATGTAGGCTTTTCGCGTCGGACTGGATGGGTCCTCGTCGCCGCCGTTGTTGGTGTAGTCGGCGATGAAGATGCGTCCGTCAGGGAGCTCGACCCAGCTGGAGTAGCCAAGGTCTCGCCATCCCTCCTGTGTCACATGCGCCTCAATCTCAAGGATGTGCTCGTGCTCGTGCTGGTTGGGCAGGCCGCCGGCGGCGCTCCAGGCCCAGAAGTGCTCTGGCTGACTCTCGTTGCGGACGTGGTAAGCAATTGAGCGCCACTCCACCGTTCCAGAGTCCTCCTGGGCTGATCCAAACGCTGCCCTAGCGCGCGTCGCCTCGACGTTGTAAAGGTGCTGCAAGCGGACCTCACCGTCTACTACTAGGCGGAACCGTCCACGGTCGGCCTCAATGCGGTACTGATGAAAGCGCGTCCCGTCCAGCGAGGCACGCTCGATAAGGCGGGCGCCTGTGTTGATCTGAACGCGATCCGAGAAGAAGCGAATGGTGTAGCCGCTACGCGCCAGCGCGATGGAGCCGGCCGGGGCACTGGAACCTCCTTCGGCAACGCGCAGCGTGGTGGTGAGGGTGACACTACTGCGGAAATCTTCTGGCGGCAGCAGCGAGTACTGCGCCGTCTGTCCGGCGGCGGCACTGATGCGCAGCGTGCCCTGGAGCAGGTCGATGACCGGCCCGCCTAGCTGGCGCAACGCAGGCTGAAAGCCGGAGCGCAGCGCCGCGTACGGGTCGCCAAGCCAAGCATACAAGCCGAAGCGACTTCCGACGTTGCGGTACGTCACCAGTAATTGGCCGCTGGAGAGCAGACCGGCGAACGGCCGGTCGCCCCAAAACGGAGCTTCAACGGGCTGCGTCCACGTACGCCCACGGTCCAGCGAGTAGGCGACGAAGCTCGGGTATAGGTTGAATTCGCGACCACCGGCAGCGGCGCTGGAGTTTTCACGCATGACGCACAGGAGCGTGCCGTCCATCAGCTCCAGATAGGCGCCCTCGCAGAAGTTGTGCAGCGTATCCTTGCCGGTAGATACCAGGTCACCCCAGGTCCGTCCGCGATCATGGGAGAAGGCCAGCGCTTCCGTCAGGCGCACCGTCTCGCGGCTGGTGAAGTGGGTGCCCATCACGAGCGTGCCGTCGGACAGCTCAACGACCCGGTCCGGCTCGATGCCCGGTATCTCGGTTGGCTGGCGTTCACTCCAGCTTTCGCCGTCGTCTTCGCTCCACCAGACGTAGATCCCCGGTGGACTGTCCTCATGGCAGTGCGCGAAGTCGTTCTGGTCGCAGCAGATGATCAGGCGCCCGTCACGTAGGCGGCTGATGCGCGGCGTGATCCAGACCTCCTCGCCCTGGCTCTTGTCGCCGGTATCAATCACCTGCTTCTGCTTCCAGGTGCGGCCGTCGTCGTCGCTCTGTAGGAGGGTTATCTGCGAGGTGGTCGGCCAGTGGACATCGGTCTGGTTGTAGACGCAGAGCAGCCGGCTGCTCGGTAGGCGCACGACGTCGGGATTCTTGGTGAATCCGCCAGAGGGACGCCACGCCGTCCAGTGGCGGTCTCTCAGGCTATCGGTGCTGCGCACGGTCCTGTCCTCCTTACTCGCTGGGGTACGTCTGTGCCCACGTCGAGCGGTTAGGGCGCCGCGGGCTCGCGCCGCCGCAAGGCGTCATGGACCGCCGTCTCAATGGAAGAGGCGTGCTGCGATTCACCGGCGTCTTGCGCGGACAGCCATGCCGTCAGGCGTTGCTGCGACTCTTCGTGAGACTCACGCAGCACTTGGGCGGCGAGCGCACCGTCAGCGAGACGCAGGGCCTGGACGATGCGCCCGTGGGCGTCCGCGACGCCGGGCGCGAGCTCGGGATCCTGGCGAGGCAGGCCGTGCTGGTACATTGCCTGTAGCAGGCTCCAATACACATCCATCAGGGCCAGCGCGATCCGGTTACCACTGGCCGCGTAGAGGCGGGTGTGGAACTCACGGTCCTCAGCGACGAACAGGCGTCCGCGAGACGCCTGCCAGCGCATGCGGTCCACGAGGTCGTCGAGGATATCGAGGTCCGCGGCCGCCAGCTTTCCCGCCACCGATGCGACGGCGTCGGCTTCGGTGGCACGGCGCACGGCAAGCAGCTCCAGCAGCGCCGGCGGGTGGAACGCCAGGCTCCAGGCAAACTGGTGCGCCGCGTGTGAAACGTCAAAGGCGCGCACGTACCAGCCGGACCCAACGCGGGACTCAATCAGACCAAGCGCTTCAAGCGCACGCAGCCCCTCACGGACGGTGAGTCGACTGGCGCCAACCTCGGTCGCCAGCGTGGTCTCTCCCGGAAGGCGGTCGCCGGGACGGAGCTGGTGCTCCATCAGGTAGCGACGCAACTGTGCCGGCACTGATTCTGACGGCGGTGGGCCGCTAAGTGACGCGAAGAGCGCCTGCCCGCTCAATCCAGATGCCGGGAGATGCTGCGAGATCATTCGTGCCTTGCTCGTCTAGCCATGATCTGTAGAGTGGTCTGAGTTGTATAACAGATTCCATTGCGCGGCGCAATCACACCGCCGCATCTCAGGGACGACGCACAAGATGATTGACACTTGTGACTGAGCGTGTCCTAACGTGTCTCGTGGTTCCCGGCCGCGCGCGCCGCGATGTACGCTCACTCCCGCAGCGCGCACAACCGAACGCGCCACTCCGGGCTCGCGCCTGGAAGCTAGCCATCAGCGGGCCACTCATCTACTCATCTATAGAAGGAAGCGACACAACCCATGCGAATCAATCAGGCGCTGGCCAAACTCAGAGACGGGAAGGTCATTACCGGCCCGATGGTGGTCTACGACTCACCATCACTGGCGGAGCAGATAGCGCATTTGGGGTTTGACTTCACCTGGCTGGACTGGCAGCACGGCCAGTGGAGCGAACACACGTTGAATGACGCACTTGCGCGCTTCCTGGCGGCGGAGAGCACGCCACTGGTTCGGGTGAAAGGGCAGGAGCCGGGAACTATCAACCGCGTGCTGGATATGGGCGCCATGGGCGTGGTTGTGCCTTACATCCAGGAGGCTGAACAAGCGCTTGCCGCGGTGCAGGCCGCGTTCTACCCGCCGCGCGGCATCCGCTCAGGCGGCGGCGCGAGGCTGGGGCTGATTGGCGACTCGGCGCAGGACTACTTTGCCCACGCGAACGATGAGATCATGCTGGGCGTGATGGTGGAGACCGAGCACGCCATCGCGCGTGTGGAGGAGATCATGCGCGTGCCGGGGATTGCCTTTGTCCTAATTGGGCCGGGCGACCTGATGATTGACGTCAAGGCGAATGGGCACGATGAGCAGCGGCACGAGGTGCTGGTGCTAGAAGTGGCAGCTGCGTCTAAGAAGACCGGTACGCCATGTGGCTACGTCTGCCAGACCAAGGAAGAGGCGGAGCGGCGGATTGAGCAAGGCTTCCGCTTCATCAACTACCGCTCGGACAACAGCGTGCTGCTTGCTGGCCTGCGCGACCTGGTGGAGCACGCTAAGGGCTGGTAGCAACGGGCGAAAGGTGTCTGGGTACTCGCGCAGCATCGCATGCGCGTGTCTAATCACCAGGATAGTGATGCTCTCGAGAAGTAGGAGGACGAGACGTGACTGACGAGGGGACACATGAGACGCAGACGCTGAGACTGATCTCGCGCGAGTTCGAGGGGTTTGAGAAAGCGTTTGCGCTCCAGGCGGAGGCGTTCTCGCGGAACAGACCGGACCTGCGCGTTGCGTGTGAGTTCATTGAGATAGGGCAGTTGTACGAGACGATGGTGGCGGGCGGCGGCGCGGCGGGAGCCGTCCACGACCTGTTCCTGTGCGTCACCGACTGGCTCCCCGAGGCGATCTCCAAGGACCTTCTAGAGCCGCTGGACGGCTACCTGGCGGCTGACCCGCCGCCGGGGTGGCCGGACGCATGGGCGCCAAGCATGCGCGGCCTACAGCGCGGGCCGGACGGCAAGACCTACGGCCTGCCGTACCACGACGGTCCCGAGGTCTTGATGTACCGCACGGATCTCTTCGGTGATCCGGGCGAGCAGGCACGCTTCCGGCGCGAGCATGGCCGTGACCTAGCGCCGCCCGAGACGTGGGCGCAGTTTCTGGAGGTGGCCCAATTCTTCACAAGGCCCGATGAAGGGCTGTATGGCACCTGCGTGGCGGCGTACCCGGATGGGCACAACAATGTCTATGACTTCCTGATCCACCTCTGGAGCCGGGGCGGCGCGCTGTTTGACGCGGCCTGGCGACCGCGCTTTCACGACGCGCCGGGGCAGGACGCGCTGCGCTTCTACGCTGATCTGTTCCACACGTATAAGGTGGTGTCGCCCGAGTGTCTGGCGCTGGACAGCGTGAAGTGCGGCTTCCACTACGCGGCCGGCAAGGCTGCCATGATGTGGAACTGGTGCGGTTTTGCCGCCGTGGCGGAGGTGCCTCATTTCTCTCAGATCGTGGGACGCAACGCCTGCGCGCTCGTGCCGCGCGGTGATGGCCCGGGTGGGCGCCACACATCGCTGAACATCTTCTGGGTCCTGGCTATTCCGTCCGGCAGCGCGCGCAAGGAGCAGGCATATGCGTTCCTCAAGCACGTCGCTGGTGCAGAGATGGATAAGGTGACCTCAATGGCGGGCGGGAACGGCACGCGCCTCTCCACCTGGCGCGACCCGGAGGTGCAGGCGACCTACAGCTACTACCGCATCATCGAGCGCGTGCACGAAGCGGTACACAGCCCGCCGTCCATCCCGGAGTACCCGGCAGTGAACGAGGTGCTGAGCCAGATGGTCGATTCCGTGGTCACGGGCCGCCGCGAGGTGCCCCAGGCGCTGCATGACGCGGCGCAGGCCACAGAGCAGATCATGGCCGAAGCGGGCTATTACCGGTGAGCCAGGCAGATCCGTTTGACCTGGAGGAGCAGCCGGTCCTTCCCGAGAATCCTCGGCGCCACGGCATCGGCATTGCCGGCGCGGGTGGCATTATGGAGGCCAGCCACCTGCCGGCGTACCAGCAGGCGGGGTTCCGTGTGGAAGGCATCCATGACCTGGACCGCGCCAGGGCGGAACAACTGGCGGCGCAGTTTGGCATTCCGCGAGTGTGCAGCACGTTGGACGACCTGCTCGCGCTGGACGGGGTAGACGTGGTGGATGTGGCCGTTCCGGCGCGGGCGCAACCGGAGATTGCGCTGCGCGCGCTGGCGGCGGGCAAACATCTGCTGTGCCAGAAGCCGTTTGCAGAGTCCTTTGCAGATGCCCAACGCATTGTGGAGGCGGCCAACCAGGCGGGCCGGATCGTTGCCGTCAACCAGAACATGCGCTACTCGCCTGCGGTGAGCGCGCTGCGCACACTGCTCGAGCGCCGCTGGCTCGGCGACCCACTCAGCGCCGAGATCTTCGTGAACGTGAAGACTCCGTGGGACCTGTGGGAGTGGATTCTGCCGCTAGAGCGGCTGGAGATCATGTACCACTCCATCCACTACCTGGACGCGCTGCGCAAGCTGCTGGGCGACCCCGAGTCGGTGTACTGCACGGGACAGCGCTACCCCGGCCAGCAGGCGCGCGGTGAGACACGCACCACCACGCTGTTGGAATACGGCGCCAACGATCCCCGCCGGGGCATGGTGCGCGTGGAGCACAACAACCCGAACGACGAGCGCGATTGGTCGTGTACCTACCGGCTAGAGGGAACGGCCGGCACAGCTAGGGGCACCTTCGGCGCGCTGTTTGGGTACCCCGTGGGTGTGAACGACAGCATGGTCTACCGCGCCCCGGCAGTGACGGGTGACGCGTGGGTGACGCCGCTGCTGCGTGGCCGGTGGCTGCGCGAGGGATTTGTGGGAACGATGGCGGCGCTGCTGCGCGCGCTGGACGCCGGACAGGAACCGGCCCACTCAGGACGTGACAACCTGCGCACGCTGCAGCTCGTCTTTGCCGCCTACGCTTCCATGGCAGAGCACCGTCCGGTGAGGCTGGCCGAGATCGGCTGACGCTTTTCACGACCTCGTGCTAGCGCCTGCTCTGCGCGCGGGTTGGCTCACGTGGTGATGTCAGCGACGCAGGAGCATCACCCAGTCTTCTTCTGATGGGGCATCGGGCGAGCGCCAGCGCAGGTTGCCAGGAAGCTCCACGGCGCCGGCGTCATGCTGATGGCCGGTGCGTGGATTGAACCAGGCGGCGCGCCAGTCCTGAGCCTGGCCGTGGGAGGCAAGACCCTTGACGATGACGTGGCGTGCGCCAGGCGGGCCGTCTAGCGCGGCGCCGGGGAGGTAGATAACCCAGGTGTCGTCAGACATAGCGCAGAAGGCGCGCCCATTAGGGCCGTTCGACGGCGGATCAAGTTGGACGCGCTCGGGGGTTGGTTGCAGGCGCCACCAGGGGAGGGAACGAAGCAGGCGGGCGCCCAGACCGCAGTGTGCGGCGCCATCGCGTTCAATGGCCTCAAACCAGACGGGGCCAGTGCCGGGACCGCCAACGGAACGATCCGTATCGCCATCCACTTTCCAGTTCCACACGCCCTGGCCGCCGTAGGTATGACCCATGGTGGCGCCGGAAAGGATGCTGACCCAGAAGGCGTAGCGCGTCTCCTCGGGGGTGAACTCGGCGGCCCACTCGCCGCCGCCCTTGCGCTCCGGGTGGCCTTCATACATGGGCTCGCCGTTGACAACTGGCTTGTGGCCCGGCAGAGCGTAATACGCGGCGGGAACGGCTGCGATGTCTGGGAAAGAGCCACGTCCGTGGCCAGTCTGGATCATATGGAAGTCGAACCAGGGTGAGGAGTGGAAGAGAAAGTGCCAGTTCATGTCCGGCAACAGGTGGTTGGTGGTGGGATGGCGATAAGGGTCCGTCTCTTCCACGGCGCGACCCACCGCTTCCCATTTCTCGAGCTCGCGGATGTAGGGGCCGTCGCCGGAGATGCTCCAGAGGACGGGGTAGGCGCCGAAGCGACGCACGGCGTAGCGGGCGAACGCCGCGGCCTGCTCGGTTGTGAAGTGCGATGACTGGTTCTGGCTGCCGTTCATCCAGATCAGGAAGAGGGCGACGTAGAGGCCACGCTCGGCGGCCATCTGGCAGAAGTGATCGACGCGGGCGAAGTAGACTTCGTTGGGACGTGTCACGTCGCCATCAAGGAAGGGGTGGTTGCCGTCCGGATCGAGCGCTTCCCATTCAAAGGGGAGCAGCTGCACCTGGATGACGGTGAAGCCCTGGTCGACTCGCTTGTTTAGGTAGCTCTCCCATTGATCCGGCGTTCCCTTATAGATGGAGAACCAGGCGGTGTCCGCAAAGAAGAAGAACGGCGTGCCGTCTGCACTTTCCAGCGAGCGGCGGTCGATGCTGACCCGCAGCGGCGTCTGTGGCCAGCGCCAGGAACCGGATTGGGGGAGAGGTGCGAGCGGAGAGTTGGACGGCATCGTGGGCGGAGGCTACCGGTTTACGCCACGGACTACCTGACGCACCGAGGTAACGGGCAGGTCTCGAGCCTCCCGCGAGCCAACCCGCCTTCTCAGTCAGCTGCGTCTATCAGATGTAGCTGACCACGCGTATGCCGCGCTCGCGCAGCGCGGTGGCGGCTAGGTCCAGGCTGGCGGGGGCTTCAAGTCCGGTTGCGGAGAACAGTGCGATGGCCGCGTGCGCGCCGGCAAGTGTGTCCGCCTCTGCGCGCACGCTTTCCGTTGTGACAGGTGAGCGGAGTGGGTTGCCGTCCAGCTCACGCACCCGGTCCCAGGCGCGGTCCCATAGCCCCTTAATGAGATAGGTAAGGTCGCGGTAACGGAGCAGGCGGTTCCACTGGGCGGGATAGTGGTTCTGGAGGCGAGCGAGGTACAGCTCCAGGTGGTAGAGCTGTCGGAGAATGGCGTAGCGCGCGCGGGTGGGACCGTGCGGTAACACGGAAAAGAGTGCCATTTGCAGCTCGGCGTCGCGCGTGTAGGCGTTCAGCTCGTCCAGTACGGTGTGGAGGTTGTTGCCGGTGTCTGGGGGCAACGCAAGATACGTCCGGTCAAAGTCCTGCATCTCCGGAATGTCCGCCTGTAGCTCGGGCGTAGGAAACCATTCATCAAACCCACCGCCGTATACGCCCAGCCAGGCGCCATCGGTGGCGTACCAGTGGGTGCCTGGGATGCGGATAGGCTCACGCACATCGGGAATGTTGTTGCCGGAGCGGGTGCCAACATGAATGTATTCGTGGTAGAGCGTGGCCAGGGCGCGAGTCAGCCGGTCCGGCGTGGCGGTGGTCACCTGCGTCCACCAGTACGCGGTGACGTGCGAGAGGTCCGCCGCCGCCGGCGAAGTGGCGACGCGCGTCAAGAGGAGGTAGGCGGCCGGGTGCTGCTGCCGCACGAGTGCCAGGCCGGTAAGCACCGTTTCTGCCTGGGCGGGCGTAGAGGCATGATTGCTCGCCAGCGCCAGCAACGCCTGCTCACGCTGGGGATCGGGATCAAAGCTCCCTTCCGGGGCGCGGTAGGTTCCCGCGCTCTCTGGAGGCCCCGCCGATGGCGGGGTCGCTTCGGACGGTGGATCGGATTGCGCGCCGGCCGCCCGCATCAGGGACGGCCAGGGCGCCAGAAGTGCACTGAATGCCAGGGTGAGCGCGGTGCGATGTCGCAGGCGTGACGGCATGATTTCTCCTAGAGGGGCGGCGCAGGATGGCGCGTGAAGTGCGGTGGCGTGAGGTGTGGGGAGGGAGTAGGGCGCAAGGAATGGCCCGGTGTGGGTAGTGACGTCTCCCTGCGAGGTCTGTGTTCCGCCTGGCTACTTCCAGCGCACGCCGGTGTAACCCTTTAGACCGAGGAGATATGAAACACTAACAGGCGGGGTTGGTCTCAAACGTGCGCGAAAGTTACAAAACGTAAACGGGGAAGCTCAGGTGTGGCTATAGCGGCCTACAGCGTGGCGGCCCAGGCGGCGAACTGGTCCGCCACCTCGGTCTCGTGACGTGTATAGCTGTGGTCGGCGTCTGGAAAGAAGCGCGTCTCGACGCGTGGCGCGCCGGTGGCGTTGCGCTTGATGGTCTCCAGCTCCACGGCGCCGCCCACCCATGCCTCGTCACCACCGTACAACGCGAAGAGCGGTTTGCGGATGGAGGCAACTAAGGGGGCGCTTCGCCCGCTGCCCTGCTCTAGCGAACGAAGGCCGTACACGTCGAAGTGCGAGCCGCCGTCCTGCCAACGGTCGAGGTATGAACTGGCGCTCATGGTGCCGGCGCCGGCGCGGGTGGAGCCCCACGGCAGGAGGTCCCGCCCGCGGCCCGATGTGAACATCTCCTGCGATTGCTTGAGCAGCGCGGGGTCAGGACTGACGGTGCTGCCGGGGGCGGAGGCGGCGACGAGGCCAAGCACGCGGGAATCTTCGTGGGTGGCGGCGTAGTACCCCACCTTGATTGCGCCGAGGCTGTGTCCGACGAGCAGCACACCGCGCACGCCTGGAAGACCAGCGGCATACGTGACCCAGGCGGCGACGTCCAGGGGCGATTCACTTAGCATTTCCCAGATACCGCCGCCGAGGGACAGTTCGCTCTCGTGCGGGCGGCGGATAACGAAGCCGGCGTCGTGCCCGCGGTTGTTGCCTGCGAGAAAGAGGTAACCGCGGCTGGCCAGGGCGCGCCCGATTCGCACGCCGGTAGGGCTGTAGAAGCGGCTGCTGAGGCCGTGAACCCAGACAACGGCGACATCATGCGCCGCGCCGCCAGACGGCCGGATGACGACACCCTCAAGTGGCACGCCGTCTTCGGCCGCGGTGTAGACAAGCTCCTCGCTGTGGGCAGTTTTCGTCATGGCGTCAGCGTCTCCTCGGCAGGGTCGTCCCAGTCTGACTGTGTACGTTGGGCTCCGTGCTTACTCCGGGGTCGTGCGCAGGATATGCCTTCCATTCGGAGACGATGCCGCGAGATGGTTAGGTGGGGGCGGGCAGCTCGATCGTGAGTTGAGCGCCACCTGAGGATTGGTTGGCGGCGGTGACGCGCCCGCCCATGGCCTGAACGGCGAGGCGGACGAAGGCGAGGCCGAGACCCGCGCCGGTGCTCGGCCCGGCGTTGGCCCCCTGGCGTAGGGGCTGGAAGACGTGAGGCAGCGCCTCTTCCGGTATGCCAGAGCCCTCGTCGGCGACCGAGATGGCGACCGTGCCGCCGGCGCGCACTGAGGTCAGCCGGACGTTCCCCCGGCCGCCGTACTTGCGCGCGTTTGCCAGCAGGTTCGTGAGCACCCGGCCGAGCAGCCGCGGGTCGGCCCGGACGGCAGCGGCGTCGCGAGCAATCTCGATGTGGAGCCGGTCACCGAGCCCGCTGGATTGGGCGAGGTTGCCTAGCATGTCTTCGAGTGCGACATCGGAGACATCGGCCTGCACCCGGCCGCTCTCCATCCGATAGGTCTCAAGCACATCACCGATCAGGTCGTTCATCGCGGTGGACTGAGCGATCAGTGACTTGATGTGTCCCGATTGCTCCTTCGTCATGTCGCCAAACGCGCCGTCGAGGAGGAGTTCGGAGATGCCGCCGATGAAGGTCAGCGGCCCGCGCAGGTCGTGGACGATCATGCGCGAGAGCCTCTCCCGTCCGGCAGATGCTTCGCGCTCGCGCGCGAGTGACCGTTCCAGGTAGCGGCCCAGACTGCCGGCGGCTTGCTCGGCGTGGCGCAGCTGGATCACCATTTCGTCGCGGGATGGCTCGACAGCCGGACACGCGAGTCCGAGTGGCACGGCAAGCGCGCGCTCGACTGCAGTGACAGCTCCGAGGTCAAAGGTCCAGGCTCCCTCAAAGTCACGCAAAGGGCCGGTCGCCGGGAGGCCGCTGATGTCTGCCGTCACCAGGGCGCTGGTGTAGGCCGGGTGAACCGCCACCACGAACCAAGCGCGCGCGAGTGGGTCCTCGGGTAAGAGGGGAACGATAGTGACGTTGGGAATGGGCGGGACTTCAGCGTCAGCGATGCCCCAGACGACGACGCGCTGGCAGCTCTGGGCCAAGCGGCGGTAGCGCCCCACTTCGGGTAGGAACAACGAGAGGCGCTGGAAGCCCGAGTAGAGGCGTGCCGGAAGCCGCTCTCGGAGGAGCACATCCTCAATCACGTGAGAGACGCGCACCATGGCCGGCTTGGAGCGCGTGGCGTACCGCTCGCCCACGGGGAGCGCCTGAAGCAGCGGATGCGTCACGGGTGACAAAGTGTATCGCCGGTCCTTGCGGTTTCCACGATCATTAGCATCACCCGCTAACTGACGACGCACAAGATGGGGCGGGCGTCGGGCCGGGATGTAGGCGCGGGAGGCGTTGACGCGCGCTCGGCGGCGTCGAAGTCGTATTCGGGAGCGGTGCCGTTCACCTCGGAGAGGGCGATCATTTCGGCGAGGACTGCTTCGCGCTCGGCGTCGGCGAAGGGTGTGGGGTTGTCGTTCTGGTCTTGAGATTGAAGCACGAGCGCGGCGCGACGGCGATGGATCTCCTGGTCAACGATCTCCTCGACGGTGGTGGGTTGGGCGGCGTCCGGGCCGAGGGCATAGTGGCGGCCGCGGCCAAAGATGCCCGCGTGGCGATAGAAGCTAGAGTGAGGATGCGTAATAACCCTCTCTCGTGACAGTGGAACAGCAAAACTGGAGAACTGTTCGGCTTACGTTGGCTGAAGTGTCCAGGCAGCGATTGCGCGGTGTGTCAAGCTCGCTGGAGACCGACCCGGCGAGGTGAAGACGAACGGGTTGAGCGTTTCCTCAGGTACCTCGGGAAGCGGTGAGGGCGGTCCAGGCGAGGGCAGCCCAGCCGGCGATGAAGGCGATGCCACCGAGTGGGGTGATCGCGCCGAGCCAGCGCACACCGGTCAGCGCAAGCAGGTAGAGGCTGCCCGAGAAGAGAACGATACCGGCGAGGAAGAGCCAGCCGGCGACGGCGGCCGCACCCTCCGGCCAGCGTGACGCGGCGTAGGCGGCCGCGAGGAGGGCAAACGCATGATAGAAGTGGTAGCGCACACCGGTCTCGAAGACCGCGAGCAACTCGGGCGTCAGGCGGTCACGCAACGCGTGGGCGCCAAATGCACCGAGCGCAACGCCGAGCAGCGCCGCTACGGCGCCAGCCGCAAAGAGAAATCGCTCCATGCGAATTGGTAGCTCATCACCGTAAACGCCGTCAACACATAGCACGCGCCGCCGCGGCTCCCGGCGAATGTGCCGAACCTCGCGGGCGCCACGTATTCTTCCGAGCGACAGGATTATTGAGTCGTACATGTCTTCTTCATCGCACCATTCGCACGGAGAAACGGCGCCTGTTGCCGGCGCATCTGAGGCGCCGTGGCAATCTCACTACTACGCTCTGGTGGCGCATCCGAGCGATACACGCCTTTTGCTTCTGGCGGCGCCTGGGCGGGCCGCCGGGGAGACCGGAGAGGGAACGTGGACGCTGCCGGGGTGGCCGGTGGGGGAGGAACGCTGGTATGAGTTTGCCGCCGCGCTCAACGTCCAAACGCGGGAGGTGCTGGGGGCGCGCACGGCGGTTCTGCGCCTGACGCGGCGGGAGAGTGACGAGGCGTCGCACCGCATTGAAAGCGTGTGTGCGCTGGAAGTGCTGACGCCGGACTGGCAGCCGCCCGCTGATGCACGGTGGGCCACGGCGTCGGAGCTGCCGTCACTGATGACCAGCCAGCGGCCAGCCGGCGAGGCGCCATTAGTAGATCTGACCGCCGAGGCGGTGGCGTATCTGCGCGAGCGTGAAACGGGAGACGTACCGGCGGAGCGCACGCCATGGGCGTTCCCCGGCTGGTTCACGGATGCTTCGCACTGGATGGAGGCGCAGTTACGCGCGGTGGGACGTCTGCCGGTTGGACCCGCGGAGCAGGTAAAGGCGTGGGGCCTTTCCGGTGTGCTGCGTATGCCCACGGCGGAAGGAGATGTCTATCTGAAGGCGCCATCGGCGTACTTCCGCGCTGAGATTGCCATCACCGAGGCGCTGGCGTCGCTCTTGCCAGACCGCGTACCGGTGCCCATCGCGGTGGAGCGCGAGCGGGGCTGGCTGCTGCTGGACGACGTGGGTGGGCCGCTGCGCCAGCATGTGCCGGACCTGCGCGAGCGCGCAGTGGTGCTGCTGGCAGAGATGCAACGCGAGGCGGTGGCGCATGTGCCTGCGCTGCTGGCACGCGGCTTTCCGAATCGGGGCGTGTTGCGGCTTAGGCGCGAGTTGCCGGAGATCGCGCGGTCGCCGTATGTTGAGGCCGAGCTTTCGACGGAAGAGCTGGCGCGGCTGCGTGTAGCGGTGCCACGCCTCCAGGCATTGTGCGACGAGCTAGCCGCCGCGGGTGTGCCGGAGACGCTGGTACATGGGGATCTCCATGGGAACAACGTTGGCGTGAAGGATGGACGTATCAGGTTCTTCGACCTAACCGACGCGGCGATATCGCACCCGTTCCTCGACTTGGTGACCTTCCTGCCGCGGCGCGCGAAGGAGCCGGAGGTGCGGGAGCGGTTGATTGAGGCGTACCTGGCAGAGTGGCAACGATACGCACCGGCAGAGGGTCTGCGCCGCGCGTGCGTCGTGGCGTTGACGCTCGGAGGTGTCTTCCAGGCGCAGAGCTACATTGGCATCCTGGATAGCCTGGAGACTGCGGCGCGACCCGAGATGGGTGGCGCGACGGGTGACTGGCTGCGCGGCGCACTCAAACGCCTGGACGAGCTGGAGTAGGCGAGATTTGCAAGTCCCTGGTCAGGCATTGCGCAGTAACACTCCGCTGGGGAAGACAGCAGATCGCGGTGGTCAAGCGCGCCGCAGCGTTGATGGGCGTGCCCTACCAGACCTACCTGAAGCAAGTGGTGTTTAGACAGGCGCTGGCTGACATTGAGCGCATGCAGGCCGTACTCGCCCAAGAGTAACTACATCTCCAAGGTCTTCGGAGGCCGTGGTGACGGCATCCAGCAGGGCAGATCAAAGGATTGTTTGCGAAGACGGCGCAGCGCTACTTTGGGGTGCCCGGTCTAGTGCGGAAGTACTTTGGCTACTCTGACGACCGGCTTTCGGTGGTGGGCACCTACCTCTGGGAGTCGAAGGCGCACGCCGACGCGTTCTATTCGCCGGAGTGGATCGCTGGGGTCAAGAGCCGGTGGGGATCGATGCCCGCGAAAACCGAGTGGCAGGTCCCACAGGTGGTCGAAGGCGCCGAGGGGCGAGTGATCACCGATGACGCTCTTACGGGAGCACTCGCTCCGGGGCCTTAGCTGCCGACAGGATGCCATACGTGTCGGGCCGCCGGTCGGCGCGGAACTCGTCGGAGTAGGGGTATTCGCCGCTGCGGGTCCAGGAGTGGACCAGGCGCGCGTCGTCCAGGTTCACTTTGGCGGTGGCGACGCCAACGTCGCGGCTCATTTCGGCCAGGATGGCGCCGTCTTGCCCGACCACGCCGCTGCGTCCCACCATCATGCCGGGTCGCCAGGCGCCGTCGCCGCGCGTCGCGAAGCAGCTTGAGACCAGGTAAACGCCGTTGTCGATGGCGCGCGAGCGCAGCGTGATGTCCCACACCACGTCGCCCCAGCCGCTCTGCACATGGGGCCAGGCGATGATCTCGGCGCCGTTGAGTGCGAGGCAGCGCGCGCTTTCTACAAAGCTGTTGTCGTGGCAGATCATTACGCCAACTTTGCCGAAGTCCAGCTCAAAGACCGGCCAACTGTCACCCGGCATAACGCCGCGCTCAATCTCGCCTTGCGTGGGATGTACCTTGTCGTAGCAGCCAGCCACCCGGCCGGATTTGTCGATCACGACAGCGCTGTTGCGCAGCTGGCCGGCCTCATCGAGCCGGTAGATGGGGAGCACGACCGCCATGCGGTGCGAGGCGGCGAGCCGCTGGATGGCTGCGGTGAAGAGGCCATCCAGCGTTTCTGCATGGCTGCGGTGCTCGCCTGCCGCCAGCTTGGCGCCGGCCATGTTGAGGTGTTCCGGCAGCACGGCAAGGTCGGTGTGGCGGCCGGCTGCTTCCAAGTGGAGATCCGTCGCCGCCTCCAGATGCACTGCTTGCGCCTGCTTCAGCGTGTCCCGCTTGAGCAGCGGCGGCTGGAGGGCGCTGAGGGTCACCTTGCGAGTCATATGTCTCTCCTCCATTTGGCTACTGGTCTTCTGCCGGCACGTATTCCGACGCTGCTCTTAGTTCGAGCCGGTCTCATACGCCGATGAGCTTGTCCACTACGTTGGTCAGTGGCTCGCCGGCTGCGAAGCGGCGCAGGTTCTCCTGGAGGAGGGCAAACATGCGGTCTCCGGAGTGTGGCGAGTGGCCGGAGGCGTGTGGCGTGATGAGGACATTGGGCATGGTCCATAGCGGGTGGTCCGCGGGCAGCGGTTCCGGCTCGGTCACGTCCAGACCGGCCCCGGCTATCTCGTCGGTCCGCAGCGCGCGAACCAGCGCGTCATGGTCAATCACGCCGCCCCGCGTAACGTTATGGATGTAGGCGGTTGGCTTCATCAGGGCGAACTCGCGGTCGCCGAAGAGATGGTAGGTCTCGGAGGTTAGTGCGCAACAGATGGCCACATGATCCGCACGAGGCAGGAAGGCGTGCAAGTCATCAGGTCGTCCCAGCTGCGTGACGGAGTCCGGCCGCGGTTTTGCGCTGCGCGTAACTGCCAGCACGCGCATGTCAAATGCGGCGGCGCGAGCGGCGACGGCCAAGCCTGTACCGCCCAGGCCGACCACGAGCAGCGTTTCCCCGGCCATCTCCATCGGTCGGAGGTTGGCGCGGCTTTCCCACACGCGCTGTTGTTGGGCGTGCCACAAGTGAGGGAGATTGCGATTGAACGCCAGGATAAAGGCCATCAGATGGTCGGCAAGGTGGCTACCGTAGATGACCTTGGCGTTGGTCAGCACCACGCTGCTCTGGACCAGCTCCGGGAAGAGATAGTCCTCAACGCCCGCGCTTCCAACCTGGATCCAACGCAGCCGAGGCGCGGCGCGCAGGAGATCGGGCGTTGGCGAGCCGTAAAAGGCGTCGGCGCCAGAAGCCTTTGCCAGGGCGTCTGCCGCGTCTGAATAGGTCATCAGCTCCGCGTCCGGCGCGATCGATTGGAGGACGGCCAGCCGGTCCGCGGACATGGTGGGCAGCAGGATGCATGTGGTCATGGGCGCCAGCGCGCATTATAGGCGGCGTGGCACGCCGGGAGAGCCGTATGATGGTGTTCGCGAAGGCCAACGCAGCCGCCGGCGCTCTGCCCGCGCCCCGACTCATCAGGAGTATCAGCATGGAAAATCAGCCAGGGAAGCAGCGAGCGAATCAGCCAGGGACGCAGCCGAAGACGAGTCCGCGTCGGGTGATTGAGTTGATCCGTACGGTGCGCCAGGCGCGCCAGTACCGGCCAGACTCGGTTCCCGATGACGTGCTAGCTGAGCTGCTAGAGGTCGCACGTTGGACGGGTAGCTCACGCAATACGCAGCCGTGGCGCTTTGTAGTGGTTACTGACAAGGAACAGCTGCGGCGGATCAGCCAGTTGCGCCCGCCGATTGGATGGGCGGCGGAGGCGCCGTTGGGGATCGCCATTGTGCTGGACGGCGCAAACCAGGCGAGCGAGGCGTACGACGAAGGACGCGTTACTGAGCGCCTGCTGATCGCCGCGCGCAGCCGCGGGCTGGGTGGCGGCGTAGCCTGGTACGGCGACGCGGCGCAGCAGGCCGAAGGAAAGCAGATCCTAGGAATCCCGGCCGAACGCACCGCCCGCTCAATTGTGCTGATTGGCTATCCCATCACCACCAAGGACCCACGTCCCACGCGTGCCGAGCCCGGCCGCAAGCCCCTGTCCGAGCTGGTTAACTACAACCGCTGGGACACGTCAAAGGGTTGACCTCAGGTTCGACAGTCCTCCGGTCAGTGCGCGGCGTACGGATTGCGAGTCGCTAAATACGCACGACGCGGACCTGAGGTATTCCGGCGAAGCCGTCGCCTTGGGTATAGAGGGGGAGGGTGTGTGTAACGGCGGTGGCAGCGATCCAGGTGTCCTGGATCGTTGGCCGCCGGCCGGTCTCCTGGGCGATCAAGACCGACGTGTCAAGGAGCCCACGATTCTGGTCGTTGGTTGTGGCACCGGTAGCGCTAGGCGTGCCAGTCTTCTCGCTCACAGCTCGTCAATCGTGTCGCCAAGGATCGAGTCCATATCAGCGGCGAAGCCACGATCCAGAGGCGCATCTCTAAGCAGCGCCTCCACTTCCTCTCGCGGCACGAACGTGCGCCGGCCGGCTGGGATCGGGACGAGATCCGAGACGGCTCGGCCATCCACGGTGATGCGCAAGCGCTCACCACTTTCGACGCGCCGGAGGATACGACTGATGTCGTTGCGTAGTTCACGCTGCGGAATCGTGTCCATGTATCCATCGTAGTCGATGTGCTACGGCACAGGTCTGGCAGGGCTACCCAACGTGAGGCAAGACATCCTCAGCGATGATGTGCAGACCTTCAAGGTCGTCTAGGTCGAGACGCTGGATCATGATCTCCTGGACCCCGATGGCGGCGTAGCCCTGGATGCGGTCTATCACCTGGGCGGGTGAGCCGGCGATGATGCTGGGTGAGCGGGTCAGGAGCGCGTCCAGGAGTGCCTTCCCGGTGAGGCCGGGGAATTGTGGCGCGACGTGGCGCAGGCGGCCATCAAGCTCGAACTCATGCCGGTAGCAGATGACCTGGTGCATGAGGGTGCGCCGCACATCGCTTGGCTGGCGACCCGCCTTGACGAGCAGCGCGTCAAGCAAGGTGGACGACTCCTTGAATGCTTCGGCGCTGCGGGGCCCAACGTTCCAGGCATCGGCATAGCGTGCGGTCAGAGGCAGTGTCCGTTTTGGCCCGGCGCCGCCGACCATCAGGCGCGGGCCACCTGGCCGCGGCGAGCGAGGGAGCAGCCGCGCGTCCTGAAGGGTGTAGAAGCGGCCGGAAAAATTAACCGGCTCCTCGTGGCGCATGAGCAGAGTCATCACTTTCAGCGCTTCGGCAAATCGCGCCATGCGGGTTTTTATGTCGCCTAGCTCGAATCCAAACATTGCGTGCTCGCGCTCCATCCAGCCCGCACCAACGCCTAGCACCATGCGCCCGCCGCTTAGGTCGTCAAGCGCCATGGCATCTCGGGCCAGCCAGACGGGATGGCGGAACGAGACCGGGCTGACGAGCGATCCGAACTCCAGGCGCGTGCTATGTTCCACCAGATACCCGAAGGCGAGCATGATCTCGACCGAGTCCGCAAAGCCGCCAGCCCCAGGCAGGAAGTGATCGCAGATGTACAACCCGCGGTAGCCCAGCTGGTCAACCTCGCGCACGATGCGCTTCCAGCGGTCCCAGCTGAGCCCGCCGGCGATCTCAATCTGTACTGAGAGCGCGACCATGTGGTGTTCCTTCCTTCTCTATGCCAGATGCTCTATCCCAGATGTCCCGATGATCCCAGCCGTTGCGTGGATTAGCCGCCCCAGCCCGGGTCGGCGTGGGCGCGCAAGTAGTCCAGGTTCATCTCCAGACCGAGGCCCGGTTTCTTGGGGACGTAGAGCTGGCCATCGCGCGTGTCAAGGGGTGTTTGGATGAATGCGTCGTAGGAGTCCATGCGGGAGCGAATGGTTTCTAGCTTGTAGAAGTTGGGGACGGTCATCATGACGTGGGCGCCGGCCAGGACGTTGATCGGCCCGGAGGCATCGTGGGGGCTGACAGGGATGTAGTACGCCTCGGCCATGGTGCTGATCTTCTTCAGCTCGCTGATGCCGCCGGTCCAGGTCACGTCCGGCATGATGAAGTCCGCCAGGCGCTGCTCCAGGATGGGGACAAACTCAAAGCGCGTGTGCAGACGCTCACCGACGCAGAGGCGGGTGTGCAGTTGGTCTCTCACCTGGCGGAGGGCGTGGTAACTCTCCGGTGGGACGGGCTCTTCAAACCAAGTGATGTTGAACTGGGCCAGGCGGTTGGCCAGGCGGATGGCGGTGGGGACGTTGTAGAGCGCGTGGGCGTCGATGAGGATCTCCACCTGCGGCCCGACAGCCTCGCGGATGGCGGCGATGAAGTCCGCGCCTTCCTGCTCGCCCTCGGCGCTCATGCCGCCGTCCAGATACGCGCCTGGCACGCCCTGCCGGTAGCGGCGCTGCCATTCCGGCTGGAACGGATCGGTCTTGATCGCCTTGACGCCATCGTTCACGGGAACCATGACGTTCTGCGCCGCCTCTTGCGGCGTGGCGCCTAAGGGGAAGTGTGTGTAGAGCGCAATGGAGTCGCGAACGGCACCGCCGAGTAGCTCGTAGATGGGCAGTCCCAGCGCTTTGCCTCTGATGTCCCACAGCGCAATGTCTATTCCGCTGACGACGCAGCTGGTGATGCCGCGCGTGCCGACGTAGGTCATGGCGCGGAAGATCTTGTTCCAGATGGCTTCGATGCGCGATGCGTCCTCGCCCTCGAGGAACGGTCCGACCTCGCGCAGCACCGCGGCGACCGCGCGGTTGGGCAGCGCGCCGGTGCCGGTGATCTCACCCCATCCGGTAATTCCCTCATCCGTGTCTACCTGGACAAAGACGTACTGGCGTCCCGGCTGCTGCGCCGCGCCGCGCGGTCCGGTAGGCGCGGTCACGAGCCAAGGCGTCACTTTGCTGATCTTCATGGTGCGTTGTCTGTTCCCTCCTTACGCCATTGTCACGCGGCGGCGGTACCGCATGCCTCGGCGGTTTATCTCTGCGATTCGATCCGGGTCCACCTTGGGTTGGCGGTCTTCGGTGAGGAGGCCGTTGGGTTCGTCTTCGATATCGGTCAGTTGTGTCCAGCAGTCACCGGCCAGGTCGGGAAGCGAATCAAATGCGGCGATCATCTCTGCGTAGCGCGCGAGGAAGGCGGCTTCGTCCGGCTCAACGCCGCGACGCTGGCGGAGAATAGGGGCAACGTCGCCTGCGCCTTCCAGGAAGAACCCGCCCCACTCGGTGACCATGATGGGCTGGCCGTCGTAGGCGTGTCCTTTCGCAAAGAGCGGTTTGGCGTAGGCGCGTCCGTACCAGGCGCGATCCTGGTGAAGGCCGTCCCATGAGCGCAGCACGCAGTCGCGCTCTGCGCTGTTTCCCTGGTGGAAGCGTTGCCAGGAATCGAGAAAGAGCACGGCGGCCGGTTCATAGTTGTGGCTATCGGCGATGTCGGTGTCCACGTGGGTCCAGCCGGAGTTGTCCACCACGGGCCGGGTTGGGTCGATCTCTCGCGTAGCGGCGACAACGGCCTTGACGTACGCTTGCGTTTCGGGGTTGGTGGCCACATCGCGGATGCCCCAAGACTCGTTGAAGGGAACCCAGGCGACGACGCAGGGATGGTTGGCGTCACGCCGCACCACGCCCAGCCATTCACGGTGGAGCCACTGCCGGGCGCGCGGCGTGTCTTCCAGGTTGCCCGCCATCTCGTCCCAGACCAGCAGACCCAGCCGGTCACACCAGTAGAGCCAGCGCGGGTCTTCTACCTTCTGGTGTTTGCGCGCCCCGTTGAAGCCAAGGCGCTTTGTCAACTCAACGTCGCGGCGCAGCGCGGCGTCGCTGGGGGCGGTGTAGAGACCGTCCGGCCAGTAGCCTTGGTCAAGCACCTGACGCTGGTAGACCGGCCGGCCGTTCAGCAGGATCTCGCGGCCCCGGATGGCTATCTCACGCAGACCAGCATACGCTTCTACTTCATCCACCACGGTCTCTCCGCGCAGCAGGCGGAAGCGCAGGTCATAAAGATGCGGCGTGTCCGGTGACCAGAGGCGTTGTTCCGATACCGTCAGCAGCGCCTCACCGGCTTCGTCCATCTCAATCTGGCCGGCCGGAAAGCCTTCAAGTGACGCCGTCACGGTGATCCGCAGGCCGTCGGGCCGGGCGGTCAGGTGCGGGCGCAGGCGGAAGCCGCCGGAGGCCAGATCTGGGATGATGAGGCAGCTTTCCAGATAGGGGTTGTCAATGCCTGCACCTACCGGTTCTAGCCACACGGTCTGCCAGAGGCCGGTAGTGGCGGCGAACCAGTAGGGACGGTGCTCGCGCACGTCCTGCTTGCCGCGCGGCTGCTCGTCGCTGGGCTGGTCCTCACATCGCACCACCAGGATGTTCTCGCCGGCAGCGCCAATGGCGCCGGCAGCACCGCTAAAGCCGGCGATGGCGTCCGTCACGTCAAACGTGAAGGGCGTGTAGCCGCCTTCGTGGCTTCCCAGAAGCTGGCCGTTGAGCCAGACGTCTGCACGGAAATCGGCAGCGCCAAAGTGGAGCAACAGACGGCGCTGCAGCCAGGCATTGGGGACGGTGAGCGTGCGGCGGTACCAGACTATTGGATGGACCGCGCGCTCACCGATTCCTGAAAGATGCGCCTGGTAGGGAAACGGGACCGTGATCTGCCCGGGCAGCGCGTCCGGCGGGAAGCGCACCTGCCAGCTATCGCGCTCGCCCGCGTCATGATCGTCAAAGGCGAAGGCCCAGGTGCCGTTCAGGCAGAGCCAGTCTGCGCGGCGCCACTGAGGACGCGGGTACTCCGAGCGCGGGAGACTTTCAGAGGAAACCACGGCCGCGGATTATGCGGTGCGGCGTGCCGATTGGCGGTGGGCAATCCCGTTGATGCGACCGCAATCGTAGTATGCTTTGAGGGCGCCGCAGACAGGTCAACGCCGTGATTGATCCCCACCCTCCCCGCTCCAGTTCCCCTACCCGGCGCTTGCTCCTGGCGGCCGCAACCGGAGCGCTTGGTGGTGGAGCAGCGGTGGCGCTTGCCACGCGAGGAATGCGTGGTCCGGTGGCGGGACCGTCCATCGCAACACCTACGTCCGCGGCTACCGCGGTTGCGCGCGCTACTGCCATCGCTCCTGGTCCTACCCCGGCTACGGTGGCGACCGCCACCGCTGCGCCTACGGCACAGGCGGCGCGTCCCGCGGTGGTGACGGACCCTACGCCACGGCAGTTGCCGCTTTGGTATGGCTTCAATCTCCAGGAGAAATTCAACGCGGACTGGGGCGTGCGCCGCTTCCAGGAGCGGGAGCTGGAGTGGATGGCAGAGTTGGGCTTCAACTTTGTGCGGGTCCCAATGGACTACCGTTGGTGGACCGAGCCGCACAACTGGTCTGTGTTGCGCCAGGCGGGGCTAGAAGAGATTGATCAGCTGCTGCGCTGGGGGGAGCGGTACGGCCTGCACGTCTGCCTCAACTTCCATCGCGCGCCCGGCTACTCCATTACACCGCCAGCGGAGGCCAAGTCACTCTGGAGCAATGACGAGGCACAGCACGTCTGCGCCTTGCATTGGGCGAACTTCGCGCACCGGTATCGGGCGATACCTAACCGTCTGCTCAGCTTCAACCTTGTCAACGAGCCGCCGCAGCTGGATCCGGCGCTTCACCATCGCGTTATGGCGCGCCTAGCCGCGTCAATCCGCAAGGAAGACGAGAAGCGCCTGCTGATCTGTGATGGCGCGTCCTGGGGAACGGCGCCGCCGCATGAGCTGGCGGGTCTGAACGTCGCCGTCGCCACGCGCGGTTACGAGCCGATGCGTCTGACGCACTATCAGGCCGAGTGGATCAATGGCGCCGACGGCTGGCCCGTCCCAAGCTACCCGGCGGCTGCTACGCCTGAAGCGCTAGCCGAGCGGGAGACGGCACGACGCCAGGAGATTGAGCCGTGGCGAGAGCTTCAGGCGCGGGGTGTGGGGATCATGGTGGGAGAGTTCGGCGCCTACAGCCGCTCGCCGCACGCGGCGGTGTTGGCCTGGATGCGCGAGCGCCTGCGGTTGTGGCGGGACGCCGGTTGGGGTTGGGCTATGTGGAACTTCAGCGGCCCGTTTGGCGTGATTGACAGCGGCCGGGCGGATGTGAAGTTCGAGCGCTGGCGTGGCGTCCAACTGGACCGCGCCATGCTCGATGTGCTGCGGGACTTCTTGCCCGGCGGGATCGAAGCGAAACCGGGCTCCCGGCCATAGGGATCGCTCGTCCGATTGGTCTAGTCAGTCTAGTCGGTTAGCTGCCGCATCAGGGAAAAGAGCTCGCGCTTGCGTTCGAAGCCAATGCCGGGGGTGTCGTGCAGGCGGACGTAGCCGTCCTCCACAGGAATATCGTCCGCGAAGCCGCCGAACGGCTGGAAGATGCCCGGATAGGACTCATTGCCGCCTAGGCCGAGACCGGCGGCGATGTTGAGGGCAAACTGGTGCCCGCCGTGCGGGACGCAGCGCCGCCTCGACCAACCGTGCTTCTCAAGCATCTCCAAGATGCGCAAGTACTCAACCAGTCCGTAGCCGAGCACAGGGTCGAATTGGAGGATATCCCGGTCGGGGCGCATGCCGCCGTAGCGGATCAGGTTACGCGCGTCGTGGACCGAGAAGAGGTTTTCACCGGTGGCGAGCGGTGGGGCGTAGCACTCGCCGAGTGTGGCCTGGAGCGCGTAGTCCAACGGGTCGCCCGCTTCTTCGTACCAGCGCAACCCATATGGGGCCAGCGCCTCCCCGTAGGCGATGGCGGTGGGAAGATCGAAGCGGCCGTTGGCGTCCACCGCCAGACGGTCCCCACTGCCCACGATCTTCAGAACGGCCTCGAGGCGGCGCACGTCTTCCTGGAGGGACGCGCCACCAATCTTCATCTTGACGGTGGAGTAGCCCAGGTCAAGGTAGCCGCGCATCTCATCTTGAAGGGCGCGCTCGTCCTTGCCGGGAGAATAGTAGCCGCCGGCGGCGTACACCCAGATGCGGTCGTCTACCTGGCCGCCGCGGTAACGATCCGCGAGCAGTTGCCAGAGCGGCTTGCCTTCAATCTTGGCAATTGCATCCCAGACGGCCATGTCCACCGTGCCAACGGCAACTGAGCGCTCGCCATGGCCGCCCGGTTTCTCGTTGACCATCATGGCGCGCCAGATGCACTCCGCGTCGAGATTGGCGCCGTCCTCGGTCAGGAGGGAAGCGGGGTCATCGCGTGCGGCGTCCAACACGCGGGGGATGAAGCGCTCCCGTAAGAGTCCGCCGGCGGCGTAGCGACCATTGGAGTTGAAACCGTAGCCAACAATTGGCTTGCCATCGCCGCCGGGCCGCACCACATCGGTCACCACCGCGACGACCGACGCCGTCATCTTGGTGAAGTCGATGTACGCGTTGCGGATCTCACCGCGCATTGGCGCCGTCATCTCGCGCACATCGACGATCTTCATGGGCCGAAGAGTCTACCGGGGCAAAGTGACCGCGGGTCAGAGTCTTTCGGGTAGCTTTCCGTGGCGGCGGGTCTCGCCGGTTTCGGGGAACGTCTGCTCGATGTAGACGCCGCCGTAGGTGCAGTGGATGGTCATGGGGGCGTCGCTCTCATTCATGAAGTGGTGCGGCACACCGGCGGGGACATAGGTGGTGTCAAAAGGATGGAGGACGTGGCGCTCGCCATTCACAATTGCGACGCCCTCGCCTTCCACGACGGTGACTTGCTCTTCCACGTTGTGAAAGTGCAACTTCACCTTGGCGTCCGGCTCAAAACGCAGCAACCCGCTGTTGAGGTGCTGCGAGCCAATGCGGTAATTCACGAGGCCATGACCTTCGGTACCTGGCGGACGGCTGGCGTTCGCGCCTTCGCCCTTAGGTGCGGGCGGCGTGTCACGTTGGGCGGCGGGTTGAGCGGACCGCTGCCACCCCTTGAAGTGAATGACGGTTGCTTTGGCTGGCTGAGATTGCTGCGCCTGATCCGCTTTACTCGATTGGCTCATTCCGGCATTCTCGCAGAGAGAGGCGAAGTCCGCCCACGCTGTCACCTCCCCCGGAACGGCCAAGAAACGATAAGGTGAATAGAGAAATGACGACGCTGGGAGGAATGCTATGACAGAGCAACGAGGAACAGTGCCTCTGGATGAAGAAGAGGGCAAGTGGACAATCGAGGCCGGCCGGGCGATGACCAAGCGCGGCGGCCAGACGTTTGGCCAAGCGGGTACCGAGGATCTCACCTACAACAACCCTTGGAATCTCGACATCGAGCGGGTCTGGTTTGACGGAAAGGTGGTCTACGCCGTTGAGTGCGGCGAGTTGGATGTTGATCCGGCGCAACTAAAGCTGGCGCAGGAGTATCAGATTGTCTACCGCGTTGAGCTTGACGATCAAGGCAAGCCGGTAGGCGAGCCTGAGCGTGTAGAGGGTCAGTACAACATCTATGACTCGGTACCGGGCATGGAGAAGTACAGCCCGCTCTGGCTGTTCAACTATGTGGTTGTCCCGAGAGAGTACGAGGCCAACACTTTGCGCTCCGAGCGCGACTGCTTGGAGAGCGGGTATCCCATCCACAAAAGCACCGTCATAGAAAACTGACCAGTCTTATAAGCGCCGCCGTGTGCGGTGCAGCAGAAGAAGGAAGCCAAGGAAGAAGGTGGAAGCGTGTTCGTAGTATCCAACCGTATCCCTGTCGCTAAAGGGCACGAAGACGAATTTGCTGAGCGGTTCCGTAACCGTGCGCAGCTGGTGGAGGGGCATCCCGGCTTCATCCGGCTGGAGATTTGCCGGCCAGTTCCGGTCGCCCTACACGGTCGGGAGATGGGTGGCTCAGACTATCACGTGGTGCTGACCTACTGGACGAAAAAGGAAGACTTCCTGGCGTGGGTGCAGAGCGAGGACTTCCGGACGGCGCACTCGCAGCGCTCGCCAGAAGGCATGTTCGCCGGGGATAGCGTGTTCGAGCTGCACGAGATCATTCAGATCGCCGAGCCGCGCGGGTAGCCCGGTAGATGGGGTCCACCGGTAGCGGAGGAACTGGGAGAGCGCCGGTGTGGCCGGGACCAGCCCGCGGTTACACTCGTTGCCACAGAAGCAACGGGTTGGGGGAGCTGTGAAAGGCACCGTGCGGCGCGTGGGGTTGATCGGGGCCGGGGGAATCGTGCAGAAGACGCACGCCGTTGGCTACCGGGCGTTGGAGGGGCGCGTCGCGGTGACGGCATTGGCGGACCCCAGCGAGTCCAATCGTGACGCGGCAGGGACCCTTTTGCGCATAGCGCCCGAGCACCGCTACACCGACTACCGCGACATGCTGGCGCACGCGCCAATAGACACCGTAGTGATCGCGACGCCGCATTCCTTTCACAAGGAGCAGGCGATCGCCGCCGCGGAAGCGGGAAAAGCGGTCATCTCAGAGAAGCCGATGGCGATCACGCTGGAAGAGGCGGCCGCCATCCTGTCAGCGGTGAAGCGCCACGGCGTGGCGTACACCGTGGTGCATAACCTCCTCTTCTCGCAGGCGGTGCGTGGCGCCGCCCACCTTCTGAAAGAGCTCGGCAGGCCGCTGCTGGGACGCGGTGAAATGCTCGGCAACAAGTCTGAGGCAACGACCACTATCGAGAAGGACTGGCGCGCGTCCAAACGCTACGGTGGCGGTGCGCTGATAGACAGCTCCTACCATGAGATCTACACGGTGGAAACGCTGATGGGCTCGCCGGTGAAGTACGTCTCAGCACGCATAGCGACGCTGAAGTTTCCCATTGACGTCGATGACACAGCGCTGATGACGTACGAGCACGAGAACGGCGCCGCCTCGACCGTACACGCGACGTGGCACACGCGCGGCCCCGCCCATCGTGGACGCTGGGTGAGCATCAACGGCACGCGCGGGGCGATCCGCGTGGTCTACGCCGACCCGACGCCGCTGTCCCGATACAAGGACGCGCCGGAGGGGAGCAACCGGTGGGAAACGGTGGATGCCGGAGAGCTGCCTGGGATCCCGGCGGCGATTGAAGGGGATGGCACGGGGCACGCGGCATTTCTGGTGGCCGCCTTCGAGGCGCTGGCGAACGGTGGGCCAATGCCGATCACTGGGGCGCAGGCGCTGCACAACCTGGCGATTGTGGAGGCGGCGCGCCGGTCGAGCGACGAGCGGCGTGGGATCGAGGTGCAGGCGTGACGCCTGGAGACCCGACGTCCGGCGGCATGATGACGCCTGTCGGACGGCCATACCTCGACGTACATGCGCATGTTGGCGATACGATCAACCGCGCGCCGCCCTGCGGCCAGACGGTTGAGAAGTACCTGGCGCGCATGGCGCAGAGCGGCGTGGTCGCCGCCATCCTGTGCCCAGCGGCGGGTGGCCCGCAGGGGCGTGGCGCGCTGGACACGCGAGACCAGGATGACGCCATCGCGGCGGCGTGCCAGGCGTACCCGGAGAGGTTCCCGCTTGGGCTGGCAATCATCGAGGTGCGCCATCAGCAGGCCGCGATCGACGAGATGGAGCGCGCAATGGACGAGGTCGGGCTGGCCGGGTTCATGTGTCATCCGGGGATTTCGGGTCACTCGATGGGCGAGGAGATGACCCCTTTCCTGGAAGTGGTGGACGCGCGCGGTGGGCTGGTGCTGCTGCACGCGATGGGCGGGGGGAGCGAAGCACGCATTGCGGCGCACGCGCGGCGCTTCCGTCGTACCACGTTCATCGCGGCGCACGTCTCAATGCGCGCCGAGCAGCACCGCAGCGCGATTGACGCGCTGGCCGGGCTTGAGAATGTGTGGGTGGACTTCGCGCAGCATCCGGCTACGGCAGACGAGTCGTGGGACGTGGCCGCCCTGGTCCGCGCGTACGCGGCGGACCGGCTGCTCTTTGGCAGCGATATCCCGTACTACGACTACCGTCTGCTCCAGGCGCAGATTGAGTCAGCGCGGGTGGACGATGAGACAAAGGACCGCATTGCCTGGCGCAACGCGGCGGCGCTGATCCAGCGCTTCCGGCCAGAGTGGCGTCTGCCCCAGGAGCCGGCACCATCACCCGCGGCGTTCGAGGGATCGGACCTGTGGGCGGGCAAGAACGGGAGGCTCTTCTAACGTGTTCCGGCTGGCGTTGATTGGCAGCGGAGGCCACTGGCAGGAGTACCCGCGCGTGCTCCAAGACATTGAGGGCGCGCGCGTGGTGGCGGTGGCGCCCGGTGAGCCAGGCGAGGCGCTGGCGCGGTTTGACGGCGCGCCGGGCGTGAGCGCCCAGACGGCGCGCCACCAGGACTACCGCGCGTTGATTGAAGCGGCGGCTGCGGGCGGCATGGACGCGATCCAGGTGTGCGTCAAGCCGTACCGTACGGCGGCGGTAGTAGCGGAGTGCCTGCGGGCCGGCGTGCCGGTGATGGCGGACAAGCCACTTGCGATGGATGAGGCACAGCTCGGCGAGCTGTGGCGGGTTCACCGCGAGACGGGGACGTTCCTGGCGCCCATGCATATGTACCGGCGCATGTCAGGCTTCGCGCTGGCGCGGGACCTGGTGCGCGCGGGCGCGGTGGGGGACGTTATGGCAGGGCACTGCCAGATCTCATTCCGCTGGGGCGCGGCGCGACCCGATTGGTTCAAGACGCGCGAAACGTATCCGGGGACGTTTGCATTTATTGGAGTCCACGCCGTAGACACGCTGTACTGGGTGGCCGGGGACTGCTTTGGGAGCGTGCGCGGCCACCAATCCACGGCGCCGCATCCGGACTACCCGGCGTGTGCCAGTCTGGCCTACGCGACGGTTGAGCTGCTGGATGGCGGCGCCTTCGTGCTTTCGGCCGACTTCCTGCGCCCTATGGGCGCCTCGAGCCATGCAGACGTGCGGCTGCGGGTCGCGGGCACGTCGGCGACGTTGGACTGCACCGAGCGAGACGATGGGTGCGTCGCGGTGGTGGACGCCACCCAGGACCGCACGCTGCCCGCACCCGAGATACCATATTGGTACACGACCTTTGCCCGGCATGTGCTGGGCGAAGATGAGCCTTTTATCCGCCCGTTGGAGACGTTCCGCGTGACTGAGCTCACGCTGCGCATCCAGGCGGCGTTGGATAGCCAGCAGTGTGTGGACTTACGTCCAACAAGCATCGCGTTGTAGGAGGGACCCACATGTTTCAGGCGGACCAGGTAGACCAGGTAACCCAAGTGAACCAGGTGAAGGGACAGCGGCTCACCCGATCGGCTGTGGTGCGCAGGGGCGCCAGCGGCGGTCTGGCGGCGCTGCTGGTTGCGTGTGGCGCGGGCGGGCAGGCCCAGCCACAGCCTGGGGCGGGCGTAGGCAAGACGCCGGTGCGGCTCCAGATGTTCAACCAGAGCGGGGACCAGCAGACCAACGATGACTGGACTAAGATGATGGCCCCGTTCACGGAGAAGTATCCCAATGTGACCTTTGAGATTGGCGGACCGGCCGCGGGCGTGCAGTTCGTGGACAGAGCGTTGACGTTTGGTGCGGGCGGGACGCCGCCGGACTTTTCTTACTCGGTGACGCGCAACGGCCCCACTATGTTTGAGGGTGGCCTGACGCAGGACATGTCTACCTTGGTCAAGCGTGAGAAGATCGACCTCAAGGACATTTCCAAACCGGTCATGGAGAACTTTGACTGGAAAGGCAAGCTACTGGCGCTGCCTTACGATCCGGGGTACGCCTTCATTGAATACAACAAAAGTCTCTTTGAGCAGGCGGGAATCCCGGACCCAGGGAAGCTGTGGGCGGACAAGAAGTGGGACTGGAACGCGTTTGTGCAGGCCGCCTCGTCCTTTGCGCGAATCTCGACGCCGGACCAGCCACGCGTTGGCTTCACACTCCAAAGATGGGAGGGAGACTATGTGTCCTTCCTTCGCTCGCTGGGCGGGGATCTCTTGGACAAGGACCGCACCAAGCTGGCGCTAGGCGATGGGCCGAGCATCGCGGCGCTGAACTTGTGGTCCGAACTAGCCACCAAGCACAAGGCGTCAACGCCGATTGGCGCGGGACCGAGTGGCTTGTTCAATAGCGGGGCGCTGGCGATGTACTCTAGCCACCCTGGGAATATCCGGCCGATCCAGAAGTACGTCAAGGACAATGGCGCGCAGTGGAAGTGGGATGTGGTTCCACACCCGGCGCCAACCGGCAAGCGGCCAGTGCCGGTGCTGTTCACCAACGGCCTGTATCTGTGGAAAGGGATCAAGAACGAGGGTCCGGCGGTGGAAGCGCTCAAGTTCCTGATGTCGGACGAGAGCATGCTGCGCTATGGCGCGCTCACCGGGCGCGATCCGGCGCGTACCTCGCTCATCGCGCAGCAGATGAAGAACCTGGGTATCCCGGAGAACGACCCGAAGACGTATCTCAAGCTGTACCAGGAACTGACCAACGACGTGCGGGGCTTGCCGTGGACGGTGAACTACGTCGAATGGCACACCATCGTGCAGACTCAGATCCTGGCGCCGATCTCCAAGGGTGAGAAGTCGGTCCAGGAGGCGGTGAGCGCGGCTGCGCCGGCAGTCAACACCATTCTGGCGCGTAAGTAACACGGGTGCCGCTCCTGGCGACGGATCGGCCCGGCCATAAGCTCCTCGTCCTGGGCCGCGGCGCGATTTGACTACCTCGCCCACTGGATCACCGTCCTGCCGGAGGCGCCGGACGAGATTTCCGTGAAACTGCACGATCGCCATCCGCCCGATGACAACTGGCGCCTGGAGGCCTCCTAACTCACACTCAATGCTGTTATCGACTTCAGCGAGCTTCCCATTTCTACCCTTCTACGAGAAACGGTGCTGAAGGACGACCATCGCAAACCTTTCTGGCGCAGCGACGTCACCGAGGTCAAGCGCCCGGATGGCATCGAGTACGCCTGGGCGGAGATCGCCTTTGTGGACCCAAATGAATAGCGTGTTGCCTGCAGCCGTGCGTGCCTGGCGCGGGGCCACAGCGGCCAGCCGCTGATCACGCTGGACTACTGGGAGACAGACGCGGGAACGGTCCTCCCTACGTGGGAAGAAGTACTGTGCACGCTCTAACTCGGCCAATAACATGACCGAACCCACCGGGCCGGCACCACGGTGCCGGCCCGGCCTAGAAAGCGGCGCGCCTAGAGCGCGTGCTCGCGGTCGCCCGCAAGGCGTTCCATCTGATCCGGCTGGACGAGCCAGTCGTCCTTGGGGCCGAGCTTCGGCGCCACTGCACCGGGGGGAACGACGGTATCCGCCGGCGCGTTTTCAGGGGCAATTCCTTCGCCCGCCACGCGTCGGCCGCTGATCCTGCCCTCACGTAGCGCAGTCTCAATCTCACGACGCCCTACGCTGAACTGCGCTGCTGCCTCGTCGAGCGTGAGCCACCCACCGCGGTCGTGTGCGCCTGGATCCTTCATCTCCATCATCTCCATCTCGGTTGGGGTAGCGCTGGCGCCATCGTAGCTTCCGCCGCCATCTAGGTGCGTGCTCGGTCGAGTCTGCATGGTTTCAAAAACGCCGCGGTTGTCGCCCAAGAGCGTATTGAACTTTTCACGCACCATGCCGCGGCGCGCGTTGCCCTTCTCGGGATCTAAAAAGTACATTGCGGCTGCGCCGGCTGCTGCCCAGATCATGATTGGCATTGCTTTATTCCTTACTGAGGCAATGTGCATGATCCGCACCAAGGGTTTGCCGGCCCACAAACCCTCACCGTCGAAGGTGGTGCAATAGGAGGTACGTTAGGGTTACGTAAACAGCGGCGCCATGTGGCTATCGCGCATGAGCTTGGCCATCTCCTGCTCGGTAGGGCGCTGCCGGTAGCGGGAAGCGGCGTCGAAGATGCGGGGGATGATCTCGACGTCACCGGCGGTGTTGAGGAAGACCTGGGGGTTTCCGGGGCGGCCGAGCACCCAGTGAGCGGCGGTGTCGATGTCTGACTGGTCGCGAAGCGGCTCATACCAGGTGGCGGCGCCGTGCGGTCGCTCCTCCCACGGTGCGCGCGTGATGGCCTTGATGGTCTGCACCGCTACGCTACGCTCGGCGCACACTGCCAGCAACGTCTCAAAGTCCGCTGCATACTGCGCGTTCTGCATCATAGGATAGTTGTAGGGCAGCAACACTGAGTCAAACTCGAACCGCTCTAATGAACGGCGGTGCTGCTGAGCAACCGTAACGCCGTGACCAGTAACGCCGATGAAGCGCACTAGCCCAGCCTCACGTGCCTCTACGGCTGCCTTGAGGGCGCCATCTGGCCCGAACGCAGTCTCCCACTCCTCCGGGGCCACCAGGTTGTGCAGCTGGATCAGGTCAAGCTGCTTCACCTGTAAGCGCTCCAAGGAGCGGCGGATTTGGTCACGCGCGGCGGCGTAGGTGCGCTCTCCGGTCTTGGTGGCGAGGAAGAACGTGTCGCGATACTTCGCCATCCAAGGGCCAAGACGCACCTCGGAATCTCCGTAGCTGGCGGCGGTGTCAATGTGGTTGATGCCCTCACGCAGGAGCAACTCCATCGTGCGGTCCGCCACCTCCTGCGAGACGCGCCCAAACGCGGCGGCGCCAAAAATGGTGCGTGTGCTCTGGTGCCCGGTGTGTCCGAACGGTGCGGTGGTGATCATGGCTGGCTATATTGCAAGCTACTTGCCAGTGCAGAGACTTAGGGACTGGACCATCTGCTTTTCTAGCTCGGGCAGGGCCTGCTTTGGTGGGACTTTTTTCTCCGCCAGTTCTTTGTTGAAGTCGATCAGTTGCTGGCGGAACTCGGTCCAGGCACAAGAGGGGGTGAAGGCTTTGCCGTATCGCTCGCCAATCTCGGAGAAGCGACGGAAGACAACGTTGTCCTTGACGGCAGGCTTGTTCTGGAGCGACTTGCGGGGCGGCAGCGTGCCGCGAAGCTGGTGGAAACGATCCTGATGCTCCGCGCGCGTGTAGAACTCGACAAACTTCCAGGCCGCGTCCGGCGCCTTGGTCTGGCTGCCGATGGTCAGCCAGTTGGTGAAAACCGATGTCTTCTGCTGTTTGCGCTTGATTGGGTCAGGAATACCAAGCTGGTCTAACGCGCCGGCGCGCTGCAAACCGACGGTCACGCCGGGGTCAGCCTCTGTCATGGCCTGGAAACCCACATCAAACCCACCGGGAAGCCCTTTGGCATCAGCCAGCTTGAACCTGTTGTAGATGTCTGAAATAAAGGTGGCCCACTCCAGTCCAATGGCGTTGTCTACAGTGGCCTTGGTGCCTTCCTTATTCACGTAATCGCCACCGGCCTGGTACATGTAGGCGCACCAACTGGACCAATTGGTGGTCATGCCATACCCCGCCACGGTGATCTTGTCTGCCTCGGTCTTAGTAAGGCGGCGTCCCCAGTCCAGCAGCTCCTCCCAGGAGGAAGGCCCTTTCTCGGGATTGAGCCCGGCCGTGCGGAAAAGATCCTTCCTATAGATAAGCGAGCGCGCGGCGCTGGTTTGTGGCACGCCGTAGTTGCGCCCGTTCATAATGGTGGCTTCCATAGCGGCGTCGGTGAAATCGCCCGCCTGGCCCCACGTCTTGACGTAGCTGGTGATATCCAGGCTTAGCTTCTTGAGCGCAAGCGAGCCGGCCCACTCGGCTCCGCCGGTGTAGACATCCGGCATGGAGCTGGCCGCGAACATGGCGTTGAGGCGCTCGGCAACGCCGCTCCAGTTCTCCCACTTGATGTTGACGGCGATCTTCGGCTGCTCCTGCTTGAACTTGGGCAGCAGATCGGCTTCGATCCACTGCTGGATCTCAGGATTGTGATCGTTGATCCAGACTTGCAGCTCTGCTGCCGTCTGAATCACCGCGGGCGCCGTCTGGCCTCCCGGTGTGCCGCTTCCACCAACACCGCATGCAGCCAGTCCGGCTGCGCCTACGGTAGTCGCAGCACCTACGAGCGCGCCGCGTCGGTTTGACCCCAGATTCTCACTCATGTTGGCTCCTGTGCCCTCCAGCGACCCCATCATACCGGTGAGCCGGTTTCGCGGTCGAACCTGTCCGGCCCTGCGAGGCGATCTATTTCGCGGCGGTCAGCGACGCGCGCGAACTTGTTCCCACGTGGGAATGGTGCCGTCCTGCTTGAACGTGGCCAGGTCCCCACGCAGCCCCGCGGGAAGGGGGTAGGCTTCGTCTAGCGGGAATCCGGCGGCGAGTAAGGCCTGGCAGAACGCGTCCTCGTCGTTCGTCGCTTCGCCCTGCTTGGCCACTTCCTCGGCGTATTGGGCGGGGACGACGATCACGGCGTCGGTGTCGGCCAGGATCCAATCGCCGGGCTGGACCAGGACGCCACCGCACTGAATGGCCACGTCGGTCTCCCACGGCAGGAGTGAGACAGTGTTTGGGTCCGGGTGGATACCGCGTGCAAAGACGGGCAGGCCGACCGCGGTGAGCCCCACTATATCGCGCACCACGCCATCAGCGACGACGCCGGCGGCGCCCCGGTACTTGGCGCGCGCCGCCACCATGTCACCCAGCACCGAGCCTTCCGTTGATCCGCTGGTGTCGATGACGACCACTTCGTCTGGGCCCATTTGATCAATCAGCTTGCGATTGACCGCGCCGTTGGGCGCCTTGACGTCCTCGCGCAGTGGCAGGAAGCGGATGGTGCGGGCGCGCCCCGCCACGCTGCCCTGCTGAGGAGGCACGATGGGCCGGATGCCTTTGGCGACAATGCGGTTGACGCCGAGGCTAGTGAGGATCACCTTTGCGGTAGAGGTCGGGACGGCTCGAAGACGCACGGCCAGGGCGGAGAAATCGCTGGTACGGGTAACGCCGGTCATTGCGGCGCTAACCGTACCAGGCTCATCTGGATCGCTGGAAAGGGTCTTGCGGTCTACATCTCCCAGTCTTTGGGCCGCTTGCCAAACAGGACGTTGACTTTGTCCTGGGACTCGCGCAGCCCTTCACGCACGCCAATCTCGCCGTTGAGGGCGCGCGTCCACGGTGGGTTCATCTCCTGGAGCGCCAGATCACCTTCGGGGAGAACTACCTGGTTGTGACCCGCGGTAGACCAGACCTTGGTGACATCCGCAATGCGCGTGCCTTTGAATCGCTCCGCCCAGATGGGGGCCTCTCCGGCATAGACGATGGGCGGCCATCCCATGCCTAGTAGCTGACCGGCGCCGGCGCCGAGCAAGCCTTCCTTGGTATGGAGCCACTTGAGAACGAGCCAGGAGGGGTCGGCGTTCTTGGAGAGGGTGAGGATGGACCAGGCATTACCGACCACACGGGCGCTCTGGACGCCGGTGGGTCCCTTTGGCGGCGGAAGCACTTCCACGTTGCCTGCGCCAAGGTCGGCGACGGCGGCGATGTACCCAATGTAGTCAATCTGGATCGCGGCTCGCTTTTGGCGGAAGAGCGAGCTGCCGCTGGGAACCAGGGCCATCATGGCCGGGGTAGGCGTGACCTTGTATTTCTGGTGTAGATCGACGTTCATCTCGGCGCCACGCGTGGCGGCAGCATCGTCGGCGTAGACCGCCTTATTGCGTGCATCATTGAGCACCTTGCCGCCGAAGTTCCGCATGAACGTGCCGGCCATGTACTGGATGCCGTTCTGGCCGACGATAAGGCCGGCCTGATTGTTCGCCGGGTCATGCAGCCGCTGGGTGATCTGGACCAGATCGTCATAGGTCCAATTGGCGGTAGGAAGTGGGACGCCCTTCTCCTGGAAGATCTGCTTGTTGAGCATGACGGCTTCGCCGCCGGACTGGAAGGGGATACCCCACTGCTTGTTCTTCCACTTCCAGGAGTCGAGCTCGATCTTGATGTATTCGCCCTGGTTGATCTTATCCCGAGTCATGTAGGGCAAGTGATCGACGAACATATTCTTGAGTCCGCCGATGAGCACCCAGTTGTTCTGGTTGTAGGTGACGTCTGACCCGGCGGAGCCAGCGGCGAACTCCGCCTGGCGCTTATCCCAGAAGGGGACACCACCAGGTTCAGTGACCAGCGTGGCCTTGACGTTAGTTGCCTTACTGGCGGCTTCCAGAGCGCTACGCCAGCCGCCGTCGACTTGCTCGGTGTTGACGGGCTTGAGAAGAGTGATCTCCTTGGGGGCGGCGGACTTGGTCTCGCCCGTCGGCTGGGCGTTGGGGGTGCCGCACGCGGCCATCGCCAGCGCCACACTACCTGAGCCTGTGCCTGCCAGTACCGTCCTTCGTGTGATCCCGCGGCTATTCCGCTCCATGTAACGCTCTCCTAGCATCTCGCCTTTCTGGCGATAGGCGCATCCTACTGTGTGTGCGCCGTCTGCGCCAGCGGCGGGCCGCACAATGGGACTACCGTCTACTTGTGCGCCGGGTCTCGGTCATTACGGCGGGCGCAGCGGACCCACACGGCGCGTCATCCCCGACGGAAGACGTGGACATCATGACGCGTGCCGGCATGCTCAATCCAAGAAGGCAAGGCGGCCGCGTGATGAAAGCCCGCCTCTCGCATCAGCGATGCGCGGTAGCCATCCGACTGAGAGGTGTAGGTCGTGAGTACACCGTCATTGACAGGAAGCTCACGTAACGCGCGGGAGAGCAGTGGACGCCCAGTTTCCACAAAGGTGGGGTGCAGGTACAGCTCTACGTGCTGTGCCGTGCCCATCGAGAGCGAGTCTGGATGCAGCAGAAGCCACCCTGCCACGGCACCGGTTGGCGTGCGGACGGTGACCGCGTGTGTCGCACGCTCGCGCGGCCGGCGTCCCCACGCGTGTGCCCAGTCCGGATGCACATCGGCAAAGGTGCCTTCCGCCGTGCCGTTCGTCTTGAGGTAGAGCGCCCAACTGCGAGGCAGTTCTTCCAGTGGCTCATCCGGCGCGGGCACACGCAGGGCCGTCAGATTTAGCGTTGGCCAGTCGTCCCAGGCCAGCGGATGCAGGCGCAACTCGTCGCTGGAAGCGGAACGGAACCACTCGGTCTCGGCGTCGGGATGAGCCAGCCACTTCATGCGACCCGATGACGCATCGATACGCTGGAACCCAAAGCGCTCGTAGATCCGAAAGGCGGTGGAGTTGGGGTTGGTGGTGAGCGTGAGAATGGAGGACCCTTTCCGACAGTCCTCCATCTGATGCGCCATCAGCGCGGTGTAGGCACCCTTGCCGCGGTGCTCCGGCGCGGTGAACACGTACCCAAGCAGCCCCACGCCGCGTGCACCGGCCACCATGACGCATGTGACCATCGGCCCCGCTGAATTGCCAAGCGTGCCAACGTAGAAGCGTGTCTTCAGCGCGTCCAGCGGCCGCTCGAGTGACGCGTCAATGTGCGCGCGCCACGCGGGCTGCTTGTGCGCGAGGAAGGGACGGATCCTGGAAGCCCACTCGGCATCCGGCGTCAGCACTACGCCACAAAGAAGCGTCTCGCCCGTGCTGAGCGTCGCGGCGCCGAGAGGGGTGTACACAGGTAGTCAGGTGCCAGGGGTCAGGGACTAGGGATCAGGAGCCGTAGACCGTGTCAATGGCATCGGTGCCATGCAGCGGAACAAGGCGGTAGCGGCGGCCGTAGTGATCGATGGTTGAGCCCGAGACCGAGTCGCCTAGTGTGCGGTCCTGGAACTGCTCCGGGACCAGCAGCGTGAGCGAAGGAGAGGCGCTTGTCACATCGAAGCGCCAGCCCGTTTTGTGACCGGTTGGGACGCCGATGCGTGTGGCAGCGCGAGTGAGTGTGAAGTTAAGCCAGCGCTCGGCGCTCAAGATCGGGACGCCTTTGAGGGCGGTGGTGGAGACCAAATGGCGACCCCAATCGCCGCTGTAGCGCGCGTAGTTGCCGGGATGCAGGTTCACCGCGATGACGCTGTGCCACCGGGCGAGCGAGTCGTCGAGCAACGCGTCGTAGAGCGTGCACGCTTCGGCAGTTCCGACGCGCAGTGAGATCTCGTGGTCACCCAGAATCAGGTCATCCTCAAACTGGGTCGGCTGCTGCCACGTCTCCAATACCATGCCGTCCTCATCCACAAAGCGCAGCGGACGCCCCGCGCCGAACAGGTAGCCGTTGCGCACCGGGCGCGCGGTGGTGAAATTCAGGTCCATCAGCAGGCCGTGGTGACGCTCCAGCTTTGCTTGCTCCGCCCAGCCGAGCCATTGCAGCCGGTGATGGCGCACCGTGCGCGGCGCGGGCGGCCCGAATCGCCCGGCAAAGATACTCAGATGGCGACCGAGAGTCTCGTCCATGGCGGGGACGGAGAACGGCACGGCGAATGGGTGGATGGACAGCGTGTGTCCGCCCTGACGCAGCCGCGAGATGGTATTTGCCTCCAACTCGGTCCCGACGTGCAGGTACAGGGTCAGCGTGCCGCCGTGCCGCTCAGCCAGCGCCCCCTCGTCAAGCAGCCACTGATCGGGTCGGTTGCTGCATAAGTCGCCGGTCAGTACCAGCAGCGAGTGCGCGGCGCCGGGGAGGTGCCAGAGGCGCGGCAGCGGCCACGGCGCGAGTGTCTCTACGGCGCGAGCCAGCAACGCCTGATGCACTTCCGCCTGCGGCACGTGCGCCATGGTCGGGTCGATCTGCCATTGCTGGGCGTCGTGAGGACGCACGCCCTCCAACCCATCCGCGTCCACTTCGGCGAGTGCCGGGTCGCCCTGGCGCAAGCGTGCCACCGTCTCCGGCAGGTCATAAAGGAAAGCGATAAGCCGCCCGGTGCCAACCTGGCGCTCGATGATCGCGGGAAGGGGCTGAATCTCCCACGGCGTGGAGACCGTCCGGGCTGCGATGGTGGCGTCTTCTGTGGTGCGGTACAAGTCAAGAGCGCCTGCGATCTGCAGCGCTTCGTATGGGAAGCCGCTGAACGCGCTGGAATGCGAGTCGATTAGCAGTCGCGCGGTGGCGCGGGCCTGGTAGTGCGGCTCCAAGCCAAGCAGCGGCGCCAGCTCGTGCGCGGGGCGCAGCAGGACCAGACGCCCGCCCGCATCAAGGTACTGGCCGAGCAGCTCCAACAGACCGGTTGTGGCGCCGCAGCTCGCCAGCACCACGACGCCGCACGCCTGCAGGTCGGGAAGCGTGAGCGAGGCAAGCTCAAGGACGTGGACGCTGCCGATCCCTTCGGTACGCAGGATCTCGGCAGCGTAGCGCCCAAAGCGGCTGCGACGCTGTCGCGAGTCAACGACCACGCCCGCGGTGCAGTTGTATTGGGTACGGGGATGAATTTGGGGGACAGACGATGCTTCGACGGGCGCGAGTATACTGCGACCCGCACCTGATGGTGACCGGGCTGGCGGCCACGGAGGAGACAACACCGTTGGACGAGATCCGAATTGCCATCGTAGGTCTAGGGAGCCGGGGCCTAGCGTGGCTGCGCCGCCTCCAGGAGATGCGTGGCTATCGTGTGGTGGCCGTGTGCGACCGCATTGACGGACTGCGTGAGCGCGCGGAAGCCACGCTCCAGCGACCAGGCGATGTGACGAACCATCGCTCGTATGAGGACGTGCTGGCGGACCAACGAGTAGACGCCGTGGCGCTCACCGTGCGCTGCCGCGAGCAGGGGGCGCTGGCAGCACAGGCGCTAGAAGCTGGAAAGCACGTCAGCGCAGAGGTCCCGGCGGCGCACAGCATTGAGGATTGCTGGCGCATTGTGCTCGCGGCTGAGCGCTCCGGCTGTACCTACTTCCTGGCAGAGCAGACGCGCTATTGGGGCTTCATCGACGCGTGGCGCACCATGGTGGCGGAGGGACGCCTCGGCCACATCACGCTGTGCGAAGGGCAGTATTTCCATTACTACGTCGAGAAGCAGTACCAGGACCCCGTCAGCGGCGCATTCTTCCAGCCGCGAGAGGGAGCGGCGCATCCAGAAGCGCAACCGACCTGGCTTCAGGAGATGCCGCCAATTCACTACCTCCCGCACGAACTGAGTCCCATGCTCAAAGTGCTGGATGATCGCGTCGTGGAAGTGGTGGGCATGAGCACGGCGGCGCACAGTCGCGCTCACCCAGAGCTGGCACAGCCGGACATGCAGGTAGCGCTTATGAAGACCGAGAAGGGCGCTATCCTCCGCATGGCGGTCAGCTTTGCACAGCCGCACCCGCAGCAGAACACCCACTGGTACCAGGTGGTGGGGACACAGGGACGCGTGGAATGGAGGCGCTCGGCGCGGGAACTGCCAAAGCTATGGCTCGCCGGCTCGGGGATGCACGACCTGGCAGACGTGGACTGGCGGCGCGAACGGCAGGATGCCCCGGCCGAGGCGCGCGGCAGCGGGCACGGCGACGCCGACTACTACATCCACGCCGCGTTCCGCGCTGCGCTGCTCGAAGGTCGCCCGCCGGAGTTCGATGTCTATCGCGCCATGGACACCGCCGCCCCGGCGATCCTGGCCGCCGAATCGATGGCTCGTGATAGCGCGCTGATTCCCGTGCCGGACTTCCGGCCCGGAGCTAACCGACGCGCAGGTGAGCATGAGTCATCGTCCGAGGCACCCCACGCGCGCCAGGATCTTCACTCAATTAGGACAGCCAGCACATCCCCCGCATCTCAGGCACTTCAGGAGGCTCAGCCGTGACAACACCCCTCATCCTGCTCGGCTACGGCGGCAACGTTGTGGACATTGTGGATATGGTGGACGACATCAATGACGCCAACAACGCCGAGGGCGCTCGCTACGAGCTGCTCGGCTTCCTTGATAGACGGGAAGAAATGCAAGGCAAGTCGTTCCACGGCTACCCCATGCTTGGCCGGTTTACCGACGCGGCGCAGTTCGTCGAACGCTATCCCGACGTCCGTTTCACCACCTGGATCGGCCGGTCGGACACCTATCTCGAGCGCCCGGCTGTCATTGAAGGATTGGGCCTCCCGCCGGAGCGTTTCCAGACTCTGATACACCCCACAACGTATGTCTCGCGCCGGGCACACATAGGCCGTGGCGTGCTCATCTATCAGCACTGCACCGTCTCCAACAGCGCGGCGCTTGGGGACCATGTGGTGGTTCTCCCCCACTCGGTAATCTCGCACGATTGCGCTTTGGGCGAGTACGCTGTGGCAACCAGTAATGTCACGGTCGGGAGCGAAGCAAAAGTGGGGCGCAACTGCTACCTGGGCACCGGCTGCTCGATGCTTCCAGGAGTGACGATTGGCGAAGGAAGCCTGGTCGGCCTGAGCAGCGTGGTACTGCGCGACGTGGAACCCTTCAAGGTAGTGGTTGGCAATCCTGCCCGAGTGCTGCGCGATGCGCGCCCGTCGGGTGCCTAGATGAAGCCCGCCCCCGACATTCTGGACTACCGGCGCACGACGGCAGAGTTCGCCGCGGCGGATCCGCATATAGCGCTGCTGCCGCTGGGTGCCACCGAGCAACATGGGGCGCACCTGCCGTGCGGGACGGACACGTTTCAGGTGGACTTTCTGGCGGATGAGATCGCCCGCCGTCTGCCAATCTGGCGCTTGCCGGCTATCCCGATCACCGTCAGCCACATGCACCGCGGGTCGCCCGGCACGGTGTGGCTCACCAATGAGACGCTGATGGCGGTGGTGAAGGACATTGTGCTCTCGCTGCGCTCTCAGGGGATCAAGAAAGTGGTGATCCTGAACGGCCACGGCGGCAACTTTGTGGTGCGGCCCATCATCCAGGACCTGAACCGGGACTACGACGACCTGCGCGTCATCCTGCTGGAGGCCAGCGTGCCGGAGCGTGTCTTCCAGGAGCCGCCGGGCAGTATCCACGCGGGGGAGAGCGAAACGTCACGCATGCTGCACATTGCGCCAGACCTGGTCAAGATGAAGCTGGCCGTGAACACCGACGTGCCGTACACGCAAAGCTTCCTGCTCTACGCTCCCATCAAAGAGCTAGAGCCAAGCGGCGTCTGGGGCCACGCCGCCGATGCCACCGCCGAGAAGGGCCAGCGCTACCACGAGCGCTACGTAGACGTAGCCGTCAAGGCAATCCAGGAAACCTTCTCGGCGCTCGATCGCATACGCTCGCTCCAGGCACGCTAGCTCTGTGAATCCGGCCGGTCATGTCAAATCATTGACGGCGCGGAGCATACCCTGGAGATAGCCGGTGGCGAAAAGGCGGCCGCGGGTGCCCCAGCCTCGATCGCCGTCGCCTTCCATATGAGGGACGTGGTCGTCGATCAGGCAGCCGGTGAAGTTGACCTCCTTCAAGAGGCGCATCGCGGCGGTAAGGTCCACCTGGCCGTCGCCAATGAAGCACTCGTTGAAGACATCGCCAATGCCCTGCACGTCCCGGAAGTGGATGTAGAAGAGCTTGTTGCGCTCGCCGAAGAAGCGCAGGCCGTTGAGGACGTACTCGTTCCCGCCCATCTCCGACCAGCAGCCCACGCAGAAGAGCAGGCCCCAATTGGGGCTGTCCGCGATCTCCATACCGCGCTTGAAGCCCTCAAAGCTGCTGAAGATGCGCGGCATGCCGCCGATGTGCGGGCCATTGGGCAGAGGCGGGTCATCGGGATGGTGCGCCAGCTTGACACCCGCTTCTTCCGCGACGGGCATGACCTTCTTCACGAAGTGAGTGAAGGTGTCCCACAGCTCGTCGGCGGCATACTCGCGCCCGTGGCTGAGGGGGAGATCCTTCACCTGCGCCACGTCGAAGGCAGTGACACGCGCGCCGCCGCGGGTCTCAACGTGCCCCGTGCGGTAGAGGCGGTTGGGGCGCCAGTTGTAGGAGAAGATTGGGATTCCAGCGCGGCCGAGGTTGCGGATAGAGGTTGTGAAGTCCTCCAACTGCTTGTCGCGATCTGGACCCGCGAGGCGGATCTGGTCAAAGAGGTCTAGGCGTGTGTTTTGAATAGCTTCCAGCCGCAGGCCAAACGACTCGACGCGCTGGCGCAGCTGGAGGAGATCCTCGTAGGGCCAGAGCAATCCCTGGCCAAAGGACGGCGAGGGGACGATGACGCCCGAGCAGCCCATCTGGGAGGCAAGCTTGAGCTGTTCATCACTTGGATCGCCGGTCACGCCGATGGCGATCCGCAGCTGGTCAGTTATGGACTGGGTCATGGTGGTATCGCTCCGGGGCGCCATCTTAGCAGCGCGCGGCACCACGCAGTACAGTTCCTGGCGTGAACGATGAGAAGGGCGCCAAACGCATCTTAATCACAGGGGCGGCCGGGGTAGTGGGGACGGCGATCCGCAAGCACCTGGCAGGGCGCTACGCCTTCCGATTGATGGACGTGAAGCCGGTCCCGGACGCGCAGCCGGGGGATCAAACGGTGGTGGGAAACGTGGCGGACTTCCAGGATGTGCTGGAAGCGACGCGTGGCGTGGTCGCGATTGTCCATCTGGCGCTTGGGTCAGGGCAGCGCCACGGGACGGATGCGAATCGCGCCCAACGCACCATTGATGTTGACATACGCGCGCTCTACAACGTGTACGAGGCAGCGCACGTCAACAAGGTGGGTGGTGTGGTGTTCGCCAGCACCAACCATGTGGCCGGTCTGAACGAGCAGGACGGAATCGTCGCCAGGCCAGAGATGCCCGTGCGCCCCGACGGCATCTACGGCGCGGGCAAGGCATTTGGAGAGGCTCTGGGACGCTACTACGCGGAACGTAAGGGCGTGCGCGTTCACTGCATTCGGATCGCCAACTTCAATGGAAAGGACGAGCCAGGTCGCGACTACGAGCCAGGGATGTCGCGCTGGCTCTCTCCACGTGACGCGGCGCAATTAGTGTGGCGCTGCATTGAAGCAGCGCATGTGCCGTTCGGCATCTTCTACGGCGTCTCCCGTGGTGCCGAGAAGAAGTGGGACCTGACTACCTCACGTGAGGTGCTCGGCTACGAGCCGGAGGATGATGGGTCACTGGAGCAATGGCGGACGAGGTATCGAGGCTCGCCTACCACGACCTGACCAGGGCCGGTGTTGGAACCATCCCACCCGTCCGGCATCACGAGCTAAACCCCAGCTACACCGCCACATGGTGCGCATCCCGCCGCTTGAAACCGAACGTCTGGTCATCCGTGAGTTCACGCGGGCGGACTTGGAGGCAGCACACCAGCTGCTGGACAGAGACCTGGCGGACGACGACATGGCAACCGACGGCGCGACCAGCCGGGACGCGCGGCGCCAGTGGCTTACGTGGGCGGCGGCGAGCTACGAGCAGCTCGACCACCTGCGGCAGCCGCCGTACACCGACCGCGCTATCGTGCTCCGCGCTACAGGGGAACTCGCCGGCGCGTGCGGTCTCGTGCCATGCCTGTGTCCCTTCCAACAGCTACCAGGCTGGGATTCCTGGATCGGGGTGCCGGTCACTGCGGGCACACCGGACGTCGCTGACTCGTCCCTGCCGCTCGCTCGACAGCACAACGTTGCCGAACCCGCCCGGTTCACCGCCGAGGTGGGCTTATTCTGGGCTATTGCCCCGTCCCTCCGCCGTCTGGGCCACGCCACCGAAGCCGCGAGCGCGCTTGTGAGCTACGCATTCCAAACGCTCCAGTTGGCGCGCGTTGTGGCGACGACGCGATACGACAACGCCGCGTCCGCCGGCGTGATGCGAAAGCTGGGGATGCGAATCCTGCGTAACTCGCTACCAAACCCGCCGTGGTTCCAAGTGGTTGGGGTGCTGCGCTCCGACGAGTGGGACCAAAAGGTTGCCGGCCAATACTGACTCTGACCGAGCGCGACGCAGACCAAACCAACGCAGCGTGCCAACCCTAGTGGTCATGCCCTGGCTGCTACTGTCAGGGCTCATCGGCTGTTCACAGCCTTCACGGCGCAGGGAATGTAACTATCTCGTGACAGGAGGGTGAGGGCCGCCCGTTCCGCCTGAGGGTAGACGAACGCATGAAATCCGCCGCCACTCCCGCAACGACGCCCCCGACCGCGCCATTGGGTTGGTTGCGGACGATGCCGCGCAACGTGATCGCGGCGGGCATGGTGAGCTTGTTCACTGACATCTCCAGCGAGATGATCGTGCCGGTGCTGCCCCTATTCCTGACGATGGTGCTTGGCGCGCCCGTGGCCGCGGTGGGACTGATCGAAGGCGTAGCGGAAAGCACGGCCAGTGTGCTGCGCGTGTTCGCGGGCTGGCTCTCCGACCGCAGCGGCAGGCGCAAGCCGTTGATCCTGTTGGGCTATGGCCTGTCCAATCTGACCAAGCCGCTGCTGGCGCTCTCCGCGGCGTGGCCCCAGGTGCTGGCGATCCGGTTCCTCGATCGGGCCGGCAAGGGCATCCGTGGTGCGCCGCGGGACGCCCTGCTGGCGGACAGCGTGGCGCCGTCCGTGCGCGGCCGCGCCTTCGGCTTCCATCGCTCCATGGACACCACCGGCGCGGCCATCGGCCCACTGCTGGCGGCCGCCACGCTGGCGCTGACCGGCGGCAACCCCCGCGCCGTATTCTGGCTGGCAGCCATCCCTGGGCTGGTCGCCATCGCCATTGCCGTCGCCTTCCTGCGCGACCGGCCGGTACCGCCCAAGGACGCGACTGCGCCCCGTCTCGGCTTCCGCGATCTGGGCCGCCCATTCGCGCTGTTTACCGGAGTCGCCTTCGTGTTTTCGCTCGGCAACTCGTCGGATGCCTTCCTGATCCTGCGGGCGCAGGACGTGGGCATGCCGGTGGCGGTGATCCCACTGGCCTACTTCGCGTTCAACACGCTTTACGCCGTGTTTGCCACCCCCGCGGGCATCCTCTCGGACAGGATCGGCCGTCGCCCGCTGCTTGCGACCGGGTTCGCCGTGTTCGCCCTGGTGTATGCGGGGTTCGCCGTCGCCCCAAGTGCCATCGCCGCGGGCGGCCTGTTCCTCGTCTACGGGCTGTACTACGCGCTCACCGACGGCGTGGCGCGGGCGCTGGTTGCCGACCTGGTGCCGTCGTCGCTGCGTGCCACGGCCATGGGCACCTTCTCCACTGCGACCGGTCTGGCGCTGCTCCCCGCCAGCGTGATCGCGGGGGTGCTGTGGCAGAGCGTGGGGCCGTGGGCGCCGTTCGCCTACGGCGCCGTGACCGCTTCGCTCGCGGCACTACTGCTGCTCCTGGTGCCAACCAAGCCGGCGTCGGCCTGAGACGCCAGCCTGAACCAACACAACCGGACGGCGTTGTGCTACTTCTGCCCTGGTGTGGCGCCGTTTTCAGCGGGTACGAGCAGCACCAGTCGCCGCCGTGGTTCGGTCAGTCGATCCGCGGTCCTGCGGTTCATCGACACCTCTACCGTGGACCGGCCCACCCGTACCGCCACCGCGTACTCCACGAAAGTATGGGCGACCTCCATGCTATCGGCCACACTCACCCGATCACGTTCCCTCAGATGCGGTTGACCGGCCGGACCGTGTTGATTCTCTCCTCCGCTTCTCATACGAGTGAGCAGCCGCTCCTCGTCACGTTACTTCCAGAGCGCCGGTTTTTGTCTCACGCGCTCTCTGGATTTGTCTCATTGCTCCCTGGCCTTATTGGCCAGATGTGGGGCATCAGCGTCCATTCCAGCGCCGTTTCTCCCCCGGTTGCCCACCGACGCCTCCTGTGCCCGCAGCCGGAAGTGGCAAAAGTGAGACACCCATTCGATCGTCCAGGCGGTCAGCCTCTGCCAATTCTCCTTACACTTTGGGCCGGACGGGAGAGAGGAACACATGGCAGCGACACTGGACCGTACTTCGGAGCAGGCCACGCGGATCGACGATCCGTTTGATAACCGCTTTACGCGCCGCCACGGTGTGCCGAATGAGCGGCCCCGGAAGAAGGTGCTGCCGTTCATGAACGAGGACGTGCAAGCGTTCATCCGTCGCGCCCCGTTCGCGGTGTTGGCCACATCTGACGCGGCTGGACGGTGCGATGCGTCACCACGCGGCGGGCTGCCGGGCTTTGTGCGCATTTTGGACGAGCGGCGCCTGCTCTTGCCGGACGTGAAGGGCAACCGGCTGTTCCAGTCCTATCTGAACGTGGAGCAGAACGGAAACGTGGGACTGCTCTTCATGCTGCCGGGAAGCGACAAGACGGTGCGGGTGAATGGCCGCGCTAGCGTGATTGAAGACGACGAGGTGCGTCGCCAGATTGGCGAGCTGGCCATTCATAACCCCGACGAGGACGCGGTGCTGCTTCAGGGGTTGCTGATTCAGGTGGAGGAGGCGTACAGCCACTGTCCGCGCTCATTTAGCTTTGCGGATCTCTGGAACACCGAAACCATCCAGGCCAACCGCGGCCCGAAGCGCGCCTGAACGCCGGTCTATTGCCGGGTACCGTTCAGGCGCGGCCCGTAAGCTCCAAGAGGCGGTAGCCGCCGCGCGGCAGCCCCGTTTGTGGGCCGCCTTCGCGCATGGAGAACGGACGCATCGGCGCGCTTACTTCGTCGTGCAGCGGGAGCTTGGTCCAGGCGGCCGCCTGCTCGGTGGTCTGCCACAAGAGCAGCATCGCCACCTGGCTCGGATCCGTCTCCGATTGAAGCAGCACCTTGGCGATAAAGCCGGGCTGCTGGCGGACGGCGGGGGAATGGTGTTGTCGATGAGCGGCGAGCCAGCCGTCGAGCGCGCCTTCAGCCAGCTTGGATGGGACGACGCGTACGCACTGGCCTGGGGCAACGTTGGGAATCATTACTCTCAAAGATCCTTCAGGACTTCATGGTAGGCGAAGATGATGGGCAGGCCGCCGGTATGGATGAATACGGCGACGTCGTCCTTGCCTATGTTGCCGGCACGGATCTCCCCAATCAGGCCCGAGAGCGCCTTGCCGGTGTAAACGGGGTCGCACAAGAGCGCCTCGGTGCGCGCCGCCAGCTTGACTGCTTCTAGCGTGGTAGGTGGCGTGTCGCCGTAGCGTGCGCCAACGTACTGGTCGTGAACATCAAACTCGCCTTCTTCCAATGAAGTGGGGAGTTCCAGCAGCGCGGCGGTGCGGCCGGCAAGGTCCAGCTCCATCTTGGTCACCGACGCCGCGTTGCCGCCCACGCTGACCGCGTGGACGCGCCAGCCGGCGCCGAGCAGCTTCCCGCCCAGGGCAAACCCGGCGGATGACGTGCCTCCCACCAGGAAGAGGTGGACGCGCTGCTTGTGCGCGTCCACGTCCATAGTACAGACCTGGTCACGTAGCTCAATGGAAGCTTCGGTGAAGGCAATGGTGCCGGAAAGCGGGGAGAACGGCTCGCGCGTCGATGCATAGGGCGAGCGTCCATCGGCGCGCAGTCGTGCCAGCGTTTCATCCAGCACGTCATTTGGCTCGCGGCCGTGCGCCTCCACAATCTCCGCGTCCAGCATGCGGTCCAGCAGGAGGTTGCCCGTGACGGGCTCGTCGGCGGGGCTGGGCTTGACGATCACCATATGCATGCCCAGACGGACGCATGCGGCAGAGTGCAGCCGCGCGTGGTTGCTCTGGCCAATATTCACGACGACGAAGGTGTCGCACCCCTTAGCGCGTGCGTCAGCCATGCGGAATTCCAACGCGCGCACCTTGTTGCCTCCAAAGGCGAAGCCCGTCAAGTCTTCACGCTTGACCAGAATGCGCGGCCCACCCAGCGCTTCAGTCAGCCTGGGCACCTCCTGGAGCGGCGTGGGCACGCTGGCAAACGGTATGCGTGGCAACCGCGCCACTCTGGCCCGGATCTCCTCTGGGGTCATCAGTGCCGCGGGAGAGGTCTGTGGGGTGAGCGCGGGAAGCGTGATAGTCATGGCCCGCCAGCATACCGCGGCGCGCGCGAACGTGCAGACGGAGGCGTGACAGGGGGGAGGGGCTGTGGACGCCAGCGCGGCGGTGCGCAATCGTAAGGCACGCGGCCGTGACGCCGGAAGCGTGCGGCTCGTTGCACCCTATACACCTCAATGAAACGTCGAGATCTCACTAAGATCGCACTGAGCGCTGTCGGAGTCCCGGCACTTTCTGGTCTCCCCGGGATCCCTGGCCCGGCGCTGCCTCACGCGGCGCTTGCGGCGAGTAATGCTGCACCAGCTCCTGCACCCATGCGCCAGGCGACACTGCCCGCTGTGGCGCCAGCGGAAGCGTTCGGCGTGAACGAGGCGTTCCGCGCTATACATCTGGGATCGCTCACCGGGGCTGGCTGGACGCGCTGGACTGTGCAGTGGTTCAACGTGCAGCCTGAACCAGGTGATCTCAACGAGCATTACTTCCGGGACCACGTGGGCCAGAGCATCTTGGAGGCGCAGGTTGCGGCTGGCATCAAAGTAGCGGGGGTGGTCATTGGCACGCCCGAATGGGCGGCGTCGGTTCCCGACCTCAAGACTGGCACGGCGGTACCGTGGGGGCTCTACGAGCCGGTCTTCGTGGATGACCCGGAAGGCTCCGGCGAGCTGGTGCCGAACCCCGAAAACCCGTGGGGTCACTTCATGTACCGTCTGGCGCTGCAATATGCCGGACTGCTGGATGTCTTTGAGATCTGGAACGAGGTGGAAATACCGGCCACTGGTTCGAACCAGCTTTACAACACCTGGGCGGGTACGCCCGCCGAGTATTACCGTCTGCTTGCGGTGGCTAACGAGGCCGCGAAGGCGGCCAACCCCGCCGCGATGATCGTGACGTCGCCGTACTCCTACTTCAAAGACCAGGAGGTAGGAAGAGGGCAGCGACTACCGTGGCTGGACGGCTTCGCGGCGGCGGTGCGGGCCAATGGCGCGCACGTCTTCGACGCTTTTGCGCTGAACCTCTACCGCAACGCGCACGATCTGTGGGACCGCATGCATGGCGGCGCGCCGCAGCTGCTCTCTCGCGCGGACACGGTAGGCTTCCGGCGCCGGCTGGATGAGATGGGCGCAAGGGGCAAGCCAATCTGGCTCTCCGAGATTAACGCCATGCCGTACGACGATGAGTTGCCGGGCTGGTCCGCGGCGGCGAAGAATGACGGCTTCCGCATCACCATGGATGAGCAAGCGAGCTACGTGCTCCAGGCGTACGCGACGGCGCTGTGCGCCGGCTACGAGAAGGTCTTCTTCCAGGCGCTCCAGGACGATCCCTATCCCGTTGTTGATGAATTGTGGGGGCTTGCGCGGTTCCACGACGAGGCTGACAATGCCGATCCGGAACGTGTCCGCCCGGCGTTCATTGCCTATCAGTTGGCGGCGATGTACATGGGCAACGCCGAGTGGTCACAGTTGTTCGTGCGGACCCGACCGGACCCGCAGAACTACAAGCGCTATGCCTCGCGTTACGAATGGGCGCAGCACCTGGCGCTATTTCAGAAGGGCACGCAGCGAGCGTATGTGCTGTGGAACGGCACTGCCTCGCCATCACAGGTAGTCCTGCCCGCGCGCGGCACCAGCGCCCGGCTGGTCGACCGCTACGGCAACGAAACGCCCCAGCCTCGCAGCGCTAGCGGTCAGTTGACCGTGACTTTAGCGCCCGCCACGCGTCACTTCAAGCTCTTTGGCGGTGATCCGCCCGGCTACTATTACATTGGCGGTCCCACCATCATCGTCGTGGAAGAGGGCGTCCCACTGGCGGCACCGGTGGGAGTGACCGGATTCAGACTGGCTTAGCGCCCTGGCGCTGCGTGGTGATGCGTGGCGCGGTACCGACGTGATGACGGCTTTATAGGGATTCGTTAGCTGGGCCAGTTACCGCCATCCACGTTGATGCACTGCTGGGTGATGTAGGCCGCGTCTTCCGACGCGAGGAAGGCGGCGACGCCAGCCACATCTTCAGGCTGCTCGATGCGACCGAGTGGGATGGAAGCAACGGCGCGGCGCTTAGGTTCGCCTGCTGGGAGATCCATCAGTTTTGCGAATTGCCGGTCCACCTCTTCCCAGAAGGGGGTATCTACTATTCCGGGCGCGATGGCGTTGACAGTGATCTTGTACGGCGCCAGCGCGAGCGCCATGGATTGGTTCACGCTAATCACGGCGGCCTTACTGGCGCAATAGGCGAGTACTAATGCTTCGCCTCTCCGGCCGGCTTGCGAGGCAAGGTTGATGATTCGGCCTCCGCGGCCCTGCTCAATCATGACGCGAGCGGCGGCCTGGCTGCACCAGAGTAGGCCCTTGCAGTTGACATCGAACATGAAGTCCCAGTCCTGCTCAGTGGTCTCGAGGAATGGGATGATTTTCCCCACGCCGGCGTTGTTCACCAGGATGTCAACCCCGCCAAAGCGCTCGACGGCGGTCTGTACCATGGCCGCGGCCTGCTCGGGCCGGCGCACGTCCACGCCGAGCGCGTGGGCCTCACTGCCGCTGCCACCGCTACCTCGTCCGCTGGAGGCGGTGATTTCGTCCGCTACCTTCTGGGCGACTTCCGCCTTGAGGTCGGCGACGACGACCCGGGCGCCTTCCTGAGCGAAGCGAAGTGAGATGGCGCGCCCCATGCCCTGAGCGCCGCCGGTGACGATTGCCACCTTGCCGTGCAGTCTTCCCGGACTGGACGCGGCCGGAGTGGCTGCGGTCATTGGAGTCTTCAAGGGCTGTGGGTTTGATGAGACCATGGTGGATGCTCCTTAGCTGCGGAAGGGTTCCAGCGCCTTCGGCGCAAAGCGCATGCCCGTGCCGGGTGTCTCGGTGGGGCGGACGCGTCCGTCCTGGACGCGCTGCGGTTGCACAAGATACGGGTCTAGGGCGAAGGCGTGCTTCTCAAGGTAGACGGGATACCTGCTGGCGCAGAGCAAGTGCGCGCTCAACTCGTCGGCATAGTGGCTGCTGGTGCGCAGGCCGGCCCGATCCGCAAGCTTGAGTGCGTGCAATGAGACAGAAATGCCGCCGTTGGTGATTGGATCAATCTGCACAATCTCAACCGCCTGCTCCTGAACGTAGCGCTCAAATTCATACGGTGAATGCAGGCTCTCACCAATCGCGATGGGCACGTCCAGTTCGCGCACCAGCCGGGCGTGGCCGGCCACGTCTTCGGGGATGGCCGGCTCCTCTAGCCAGTAGAGATTGCTCGCTTCCAGGCGCCGCGCGCGCTCCATCGCCTCCTCAACGCTCCAACCCATGTTGGCGTCTACCATCAGGTCCACATTCGGCCCGACCAACCGGCGCACCTGTCGCACGCGCTCCTCGTCCTCAGCGGGGTTGGGCCGGCCAACCTTCACTTTGATGCCAGGGAAGCCCCGTTCCAGGAAACCTTCCACCTGGCGCAGGAGATCAGGGAGCGGTTTAGGCAGATCAACCCCGCTGCCGTAGGCGGGGAGAGGGCGTGATTGCGCGCCAAAGAGCTGGTAGAGCGGCTTGCCCTGCTTCAGGCCGCGCACGTCCCAAAGCGCAATGTCCACCGCGGCAATAGCGAAGCTGGCGGCGCCGCCTCGGCCAACAAAGAGCAGGCGCTGCCACATCAAGCGCCACAGGTCATCAATACATTCTTCGTCATGCCCCAAAAGGAGCGGCGCGAGATCGTGCTCGATCAGCCAATGGATCGCCCGGCCACCGCGGCCGATGGTGTAGGCATAGCCTTCCCCCACCTCGCCGCTCGCGGTGAGTCGCACCACGATCAGCTCCTCGGTGTCGATAGCGCCGTGTCCGGCGTCACCCATTGGCTCAAGCGGCAGGCGGTAGTAGGCCATCTCGACGCGCTCGATCATCCGTGCCTTCCTTTCACTTGCCTATTCAGAACGCCCCAGCAGGCCGGCACATAAGCACAATGGTCCCTTCACAAACCATGCCGCTCAGGCGAAACAGGCGGCGTGGGCGCCGGGAGCGGCGTGGTAGGGAGATGCACAACGGCACACATCTTGCCTTTACTTGTGGGTTGGCCCACGTGGGGCTACATTCATGTCCCGCCCTCCGGGCGGAGCCCCGCCGCATCCGCGCGTACGCGCCGATTGGAGAGCCGGCAGGGCATTTGGAACCGCAAGGAGCAATTGACCGCATGCGTATGGATTCGGTCGCGCCGCTCGATCTTTGGGGAGGCGTTGAATGCACCGTCAACCGAGTTGGCGATCTGTACTTCGATCAGCTGGAGTGTTCGGGGCACGCCTCCCGGATCGGCGATCTAGACCTGCTGGCGTCGCTCGGTATACGCGCGCTGCGCTATCCGGTGCTGTGGGAACGCACGGCCCCGATTGAGCACGCTCCTCCAGACTGGCACTGGAGCGATGAGCGGCTGGCGCGCGTGCGCGAGCTGGACGTCACACCAATTGTAGGGCTGCTGCACCACGGGAGCGGCCCGATGCACACGAGCTTGCTCGACCCGAGTTTCCCGGAGAAGCTGGCGCAATACGCGCGCCAGGTAGCAGAACGATACCCGTGGGTGGACGCGTATACGCCCGTAAATGAGCCGCTGACAACGGCGCGATTCACCGCGTCGTACGGCCACTGGTATCCACACGCGCAGGACGAGCTTTCCTTTGCGCGTGCCCTGCTGAACCAGGTGAAGGCAACCGTGCTGGCCATGCGCGCGATCCGGGAAGTGAACCCGCGCGCGCGCCTGGTGCAGACTGACGACCTAGGGAAGACACACTCAACGCGCACGCTGGCCTATCAGGCGGAGTTTGAAAACGAGCGGCGTTGGGTGACGCTGGACCTGCTGTGCGGTCGGCTGAAGCCGGGGGTACGCATGTGGCACCACCTGCAGTGGGCAGGAGTTCCGCGGGAAGAAGTGGACTGGTTCGCAGAGAACCAGTGCCCACCGGACATGATTGGCGTCAACCACTACCTCACAAGCGAGCGCTTTCTCGACGAGCGCCGTCACCGCTATGCACTTCGCACGCACGGAGGCAACGGCCGCCATCGTTATGCGGACGTTGAGGCAGTGCGTGTGCGTGCGCAGGGAATTGAGGGGCCGGGGGGGCTGCTGCTGGAATGCTGGCAGCGCTTTGGGTTGCCGCTCGCGGTAACAGAAGCGCACCTATCGGCCACGCGCGAGGAGCAACTGCGCTGGCTGCTGGAAGTGTGGCGTGGCGCGCAGGCCGCGCGCAACGCAGGAGCGGACGTTCGAGCCGTGACCGCGTGGAGCTTGCTGGGCGCGTACGACTGGGATAGCCTACTGACGCGCGCCGCGGGCTACTACGAGCCAGGCGCCTACGATTTGCGCGCGCCGGCGCCACGACCCACGGCAGCCGTCTGGCTGCTGCGCGAGCTCGCGGCGGGGCGTATGCCGGAGCATCCGGTGCTCGATGAGCCGGGCTGGTGGTGCCGGCCTCGGGCGCGGCTGGTGTACCCGGCAGCGCGGTCAGCACAGCCACGCGGACCACTGGCGCTCCCGCAGCGCCGGTTTTCGATGCGCCCTTCGCGTCCGCCTCGCCCGGCGCGACTGTCTCATACACAGGACGGGCATAGTGCACGGGTCGGTCGGGCCACACGAGGTGGAGGAGTAAGGCACGTCACGCAGCCGCTCGCGATTACCGGGGCGACGGGGACACTGGGGAGCGCGTTCGCCCGTCTGGCCGACTTGCGGGCTATCGTGCATCGCGTGACGAGCCGGCATGACATGGACATTGCCGATCCGGCATCAGTGGCGCGCTTCCTGGACGAGACGCGCCCCTGGGCAGTGGTGAACACCGCTGGGTACGTGCGCGTGGATGACGCCGAGTCTGACGTGACGGCCTGCCTCCGCGAGAACGCCACAGGGCCTGCGGTGCTGGCCGAGGCGTGCGCGCAGCGCGACATCAAGCTGGTGACGTTCTCATCCGATCTGGTCTTTGATGGACAGAGCCGCGAGCCGTACGTTGAGAGCGATCGGGTGGCGCCGCTGAATGTCTACGGCCGCAGTAAAGCGGCGGCGGAGGAGCGGGTCCTGACAGTGATGCCAAAGGCGCTGTTGGTGCGCACGAGCGCCTTCTTTGGGCCGTGGGACGAGCATAACTTCGTGACCATCGCACTGCGGCATCTGGCTGAGGGACTGCCGTTCACGGCCGTGACAGACCAGACGATCTCGCCTGCGTATGTGCCGGACCTGGCGCACGCCTGTCTTGATCTGTTGCTGGACGGGGAACAGGGCATTTGGCACTTGGCTAACGCGGGGGCGATGACCTGGCTGGAGTTGGCGCAGCAGGCTGCGGAGATGGTGGGACTGGACGCGTCGGGGATTGAGGGCGTGCCGGCAGCGTCGCTGGCGCTACCGGCGGCGCGCCCTGCGTACAGCGCGCTGGGAAGCGAGCGAGGCTCCCTGATGCCTTCGATTGATGTGGGTCTGCAGCGCTACCTCCACGACTGCCGGGTGACGGGAGCGAGCTGGCTCGTGGCGGCAAAGCACCGCGAGGCGCGTTCCAGGCGGGCAAGAGTGGCCTAACGCTTTCTGAAGAGGTCTGGAGTTTCCCTGGCAGCCCTGCCAGGGGTCTAGGGTTGACCGGGCTTAACCCAGGAGTTGGAGCGCGCGCCCGCATACAGGGCTTCCATGACGGCGCTGCGATAAGCGGCTTCGCGGGCGGGAACCAGAGTGGCGGGCTTGCCTTCAATGGCGTCCAGAAAGGCGTCCAAGCCGGCGGGCTTGCGCTCCGGGAGCTGTGTCCATGGCTGCTTACCGTCCGAGCCAAGTTTCTTGCTGCTAACAAATAGCTGGCCATTGACGACGGCGGCGTGCCCTTCAGTGCCGCTTATGACGTACTTGACGGGGTCGTCCACATCCACCCAACCAGCGGCGAGCGTGGCGATGGCCCCGCTAGTGAAGCGGAAGAGCGCCTCGCCGGTCTCGTCGCAGCCGTCGTAGCGGTTGGTGACGGGATCGAGCTGGGCGGTGCCAGATTCAACCTCGCCGAACCACCACAACATGATGTCCAGCGCGTGGGTGCCGAGGTCGCCAAAGGCGCCGACGCCGGCGATCTTGGGATCGGCCATCCAGCGCCAGTCGGCCTCCACCTTCTCCGGCTGCGGATCGAACCAGCCGCCGAGAGAACCTGAGTGGCAATTAGAGCCGCGCACGCGGGTGATAGTGCCGAAGGTTCCCAGGGAGATCTGCTCTTTGAGCCAGAGGTTCATAGGGTCACCGCGCTGGAAGTAGCCGGTCTGGAACTGGACGCCGGCCTTCTCAATGGCGTCCGCCATGGTGTAGCTGTCCTTGGCGCCAATGCCGAGCGGCTTTTCGGCGAAGAGGTGCTTACCGGCGCGGACAGCGTCCTGAACGAACTCGAGGTGGCGGTCGGTCTCTGAGCAGATGATGACGGCCTGGATCTCGGGGTCATTCCAGATGGTGGAGACATCATCCACGAAGCGAGCGTTCACCTCTTTGGCGCGTCGCTGGCCGCGTGTGGGGTTGTGATCCCAGACGCCCTTGACGGTGATACCGGAGCGTTCGTTGACCTTCTTAATGAAGCCGGGCGTGTGGATGTGGGCGCAGCCAACAAAGGCGATGGTGGCGGAAGTCATCATGGGCAGAGGGTACCGAGACCTGACGTTTGCAGAGTGTTAACGCGTGGCTCGCCCGGGGCTAACAGTGTTGGGGCATGCTTATTGTGAGGAAACAAGTAGATGACGCCCTTTTTCATCAGACAGTCTCTGGCGCGCACGGCCCTTTCCGGCATTTCCATCTTGCTGATTGCCGGGTGTGGCGCGCTGCCGAACGCGCAAGCCCAGGAAGCGCCCCAGAATGAGGTTGGTTCCGAGGTGGCCATAGATACACCCGCGCATGCAGATGTGATGGTGCCTGGTGGGGCCACACTTGACCTGGGAAGCGGTGAGGCGCCGGCCCAGGAGGCTGGACCGGTGGCGCCTGCTGCGCTCGCACAGGCGTCGCTCCCAGCACTGCCCGCCTTGCCGCTAGTAGCGGTTCCGTCTGTGCTCACGGTACCGCAAACAGAGGGACCATATTTCAAGGCGGGTTCGCCACAGCGGGCATCGCTGCTAGAGCCAGGGATGGAGGGCACGCGCCTGATCCTCCAGGGACGCGTGCTGACCGCCACCGGCGCGCCGGTGGCGAACGCGAAGGTGGACTTCTGGCAGACTGACAATGCCGGCGCGTACGACAACAGCGGCTACCGGCTGCGCGGCTACGTGCTCACGGATGCAAAGGGCGTGTA